>OGYB01000111.1_pt1 | contig 71436 bp, 51 predicted proteins | sample 1576421 | NCBI WGS metagenome assembly OGYB01 (sample SAMEA3541577, study PRJEB24748) | human gut metagenome | biome: human gut; feature: human-associated habitat; material: faeces | place: China | collected 2012
GTTTCTATTATTTTACGATTGCTTTTACAGCAGCTTCACCTTCTACGGCTACTACAACTACACCTGCAGGTGCAGCGATTTCAGCCTTATCAGAAGAAAGAACAGTGTTAGCAACTGTCTGACCAAGAACGTTACTGATTACTACTGTCTTGCCTTCAGCACCCTTGATCGTTACAATACCGTTACCTGCAACAACAGATACTTCTGAAGCGCTGATATTGTCATTTGCTGTCGGAGTAGAAGATTCAGCAGCCAGGTTGAATTCTTCACCCTTGGCAATACCTTCTGTTACTACAACCACACCATTAATAGTTTTCAGATAACCTTCGTTGCTTTCGTAACGATCTTTCTGGTCGTCTACTTTTACAGCAGAATTGTAATCTACATAGCGAGTCTGAATCTTGAATGCACCTTCTTTATCGTTTGCTGATGGATTCACATAGCGGAATGCGAACTTAGCAATATTGAAATCAGGAGTACCCAGATCGATTATAGACTTAACATCACTAAAGTCTTTACCATTTGTCAGATACAGGTGGTCGCCTGTACGATAACCCCAAACAAAGCCAGTCTTTACATAAGTTTCATCTGCTTCTTTATCGTTGATGAAGATGTTGTTATGGATTTCGCCATGTTTGTTGGTGTAAATTGCAGAGTCGATCATATTTACCAGGAAGCGACCGTAAGTTGTATCCGGTTCAATCAGGTGACCTTTGTTATCGAGTACTTCTTTTACGCGAGTCGGGTTTACAACCAGCAGATACTGGTAACGAGTGTTCAAACCACGGTTGATATAAGCCGTATCCACATACATAGCCGGAGCCATATTTGTCAACTGAGACTTATTACCCAAGTTCAGGAACTTGCCGTTTTCGTACATCATTTCCTGATTGTTTTCTTCACGGAAGATACGAATTACATCATCCTGAGCACTCTCACGATATACAGGAGCATCGATTCTTTCCAGACGGAACAAGTCGTTAGAGTTGATCTGTGTATAAGCTGTTTCTACTTCAACAGTGTTCTTGGTAGAAGCGCCATACAGTTTCTTATTCAGATTCAAAGAATAACCGCTGGCATCAGCATCCATACCGCTTACACCCAGAATATTAACCAATTCGCCGTCTTTTTCCTTTACTACGAAACGGTATGATCCATTCAAGTAAGCCCAATTAGTCTCGTTTGTCTTCTCATTAAAGAAATGATTCCAGTAATTCTGAGATTTTTCTTTGCAAGCCATCGATTCGATATCTTGTGACTGCATATTTTCATAAGTCAGATATTCACCGTTTTCAGTATTCTGCAATGCATAAGTTACCAATGCCAATGTATCATTATCTGCATAGAATTTCTTATCACTCATATACTTCTGCGGATGGTGAATGATATAGATAGAGTCTGTTGCATACTTAACATAACCATCTACGTCCATCTGAGCTTTGCGATCCATGCGAACGACTCTCCAGGTTACAGCTTTATCCTTATTGGTTGTGATACCCAGCAAGTGGCTGCCACCATGATTTTCCGATACATAGTAATCTACATCACTTGTCGAGTTCATGATCAAACGATATTCTACATCCTGAATATCAGCATCTGCATAGTTCTTGTAACCGTCCATCAGACGAGTATTGTTTGTAATATCTACAGTCGTGATTTCCACTGTATCGCGACGGATAGAACCCGGATTCAAGTTCTCACTGAATGCACTGCGCGGAGAATCATATTCAACTGCATAAGTATTTCCACTTAACCAGTACATACGATCTACTATATATGATGCTTTTTCGTTTTCACGGTTTACAAATTCGAAGCGAGTATCATCATCACCTAATGATTTACCGTTTACAGCATCAGCGTCTGATACATCAGCCATTTTAACGACCCACTGTCCTTCTGGTTTAGATGCCAGAAATTTGCCAGCTTCGGCTGGATATGCTTTCCATTTCTTTGTACCGTTATCGCGAGTCATACCCAGAACCTTACCGTTTAGAACAGCCTTATTACCATCTTCTGTTGCATATTTCACTGAAGAATGGTTTACAAATTTGATATTTACATACTGAGACAGTAACGGATTGTTCTTGGCATCACTACCGTGTACCAATGTCTTTTCTTGTAAAGCTGCATACAGAATTACTGCATCTTTTTCAGCATTAACAGTCAGATAAGTAGTTCCGTTTGCTTCGAAAGTTGTCAGGTAAACAGGATACTGAACAGCATCAGCCGACTGACGATTATCTGCAGTAACTGCAGGAATAGTAGTCGCAGCACCATGAGCTCTTACGTAATCAGTTACAGCAACATATTTGATCTCTTTATCCAACTTAGCATGTTCCATTTGGAATGCGAAGCCTAACTTACGAGCAGCTAATTGAGCATTTGCATACCCATTCACATAAGCCAACAGGTTGTCTTCAGACAGTTTGTCAAACATGAAGCCACCTTTAGTCACATGATTGCTGATTCCGCTAGCAGACCAGGTTTTGCCCCAATCCATTACGATGTAAGCATCGTCAGCTTTTCTCTTCAAAAGGAATACTTCAGCATCAGCAGCAGCTTCTTCCAAATAATAAGTTCTACGATTCGTATCATACTTTATTTCCATCGGAACAAGACCACCTTCAAACAAATTGCCTTGCAGTTTGTCCGTATTACCGGTACCATCTTTCCAGTTCTTCAACAGAAGATCGAAATAAGTATTGTAGTATTGGCACAGGTCAGCCACAGTAAAGTTATCTACACCAACACTATACAAACCTAATATTTCTACACCAGTACTTGCTGCAGCCTTTAATTCTACCTTATTGCCTGATGCCGTTAACTGAATAGTGTTAGTACCAGCCAGATCTGTCAAAGTGAAACCACCGGCATATTTAGCATCACTATAAAATTCGGATATACCGCCGATCTTTAAAGTTACCCCCTTTTTATTTACAAATGAATACTTATAAGAGTTATTTGCCAGCTTTGTTTGAGAAACTTTCCAATATGCTGTTGTCAAATCAGTAACACCACTAACAGCCGTAAATGTAGCAGCTTTGGAATTAGATTCTTGAGCCAAGACTAACTGGGTTGCTGTTCCATCATTACTACTGATCAGATAATATTCAGAAGAAACAACAGTGTTTGCCAACGCATATGTTCCTAATGTCGTATTGGCAGTAGGAGGAGCTACAACAGGAGCAGTAGCAACGATTCTGATATCGTCATCACTTGCTGTAGCAGAAGAGATTAGTCCTGTTCCTGCTGTATTTACTTTTACATAACTAAATCCGTTTGTAGCATCCCAGATACCGAACAGACCTTCGTCATCGTTACTTTCAAACTTTGATTCGGTAGAACTAGCCGCCACCAAAGTCATTGCCGAACCGGTTATTGACAAGTATTTATTGGCAGCAGTAGTCAAACCCGAATATTTGGATTCATACGTACCATCGGTATTAAGTTTCCATAATGTTTGCTCATCCTGATTTAATTTCACATAAGCCTGATACGTAGTTTCATCTACCAAAGCCAATGTCCCGGTAGCAGCAGTTACTACTAAATACTTATTACCAATTTTCAAGGTTACATTGTCTACAGCCGCAGCTACCTTTGAAGTGTAAGCATAAAAATCAATTGCAACGCCTACTCCCCAAGAAGCATCTGTGTTTGAAGAGAAAGTCAACTTATCGGCACCAGTAGTTAAAATACTACTTGACAATACAAATTGAGATGCATTATCAAGTGTACGCATAGCAGGAGTACCACCTAATTCTGCTTTACCCAGAGCCGCAGAACCCTGAACCAACATAAATTGGCCATTCATCGTTTCTGTGTATTTCCACAAATCAGTTGAAGCAGTCACACTAGCCGCATCTCCTGTGACATTAGTGATACCTTTAACTCCATTAGCTGCTGTTGACTGTAAATACGTTTTTGAAGATGTAGCATCCCAACCCTGCTCTCCAATAACATAAGAGTTACCATTTGTAGGATTGGTAACTTTTACAACCCCCGCCTCTGCTGTCAGAGAATAACCGGCAACGGCGAACGCTGCCAACATCAGAGATAACTTTTTGTTCATAATTTAAAATTTAATATTAATAATAGTGTTACTTAAAAGCCTACCCATATCGATCGTAAGTGTTGCCATTTGTTAAATGGCGAGCTAAAAGGATCGTTTTTTCTAGTCATTTTGTTTTGGTCATGATCTGTTCGTAACTCGAAACGGGATTTTTGTACAGACTTTCGTATTCTATTGATAAGAAAGAAGATAGGAAGGAGAATAATTTTATTGATTTCTTTGGCGGTTTGGAAACTATAAGTAACTTTGCTGACGAATTAAAACGATCGTTTTTCCTAGTCACTCCATTTTTCAGTTCTACCTTTTGTTTTATATACCTTCAATGCGATTACATACGCCTTGTACCGATTTTTTCTCTAGTTTCTATACATATATAATGTACGCGCACGTACATCTGTTAAAATAGAGTTAAACCACGGCCTTTTTTACCATTGCCCTAAATGCTTCGTTAATTATTGTTTCTATTTTAACATCCTTTCCATGTTTCGGGATCACCTAAGTGATCTCTCAGGATAGCCACCTGACGGGGTGTATACATACGCTGGCCTTTTTTGTAACCCGCTTTCTTCAACTCTGCCAATAGGTCTTCATCACGATTGATCCATGAAGACAACTGCGAAGATGCCGATTTTGCTAATATCCCAGGAAAATACAGTATGGCCAGTTCTGTATGGCCGTATACTCGATTCATAATTATGCTCATATGCTTATTTTTTATTTATTTGTTATGATTGATAAAACTGTTATGATCTGCAACACCGCCGGATAAGAAGTACATATCGCTGCTTACCGACGCATATATTCCGAATTTGATTATTCTATACTCCATGAGTCTTTCTTTTTTTAAGTTGTTTTACACTTGAAGCACCGAAGGTTAACAGCACGGTGCACAAGCAATGAAGATGTATCGATGTAAGGTTAACTGATTGATGTAAACAAAAAGGCCCGGCCACCGGATATTGTTATCCGATAGTCGAGCCACCTTTTTCTGTTGTTTCACAAAGTTACTATTTGTTTCTTATTTCGCCTTAACGCTTTCCTTTTAGTATGTTAAAAAATATTAGTCGCGATACTAATTCAATTTACCCGCTATATTAATCCCGATTAGTCGCTATACTAGTGTCATTTTGTCAAATAGAAAAACAGCTTGACATTTGAGTTAAAATAATATTATATGCATAATAATCATATTGCATATTATGCATATAATACATATATTTGTATCAAAACATTTTGAATATGGAAACAACAGAATTTTTAAAACAAAGGAAGGCAGTTGATCTTCCGGTCGAAGCTGTTCGTAGTCTGGCTATGGCTGCTGCTGCAAAAGGTATTAGTTTGAAAAAGTATATGGAAAATATAATCTTAGAACAAGCAAATACTATTGATGCGGCTTTGAACAACCCTAGTCCATCTGGAGACAATTATTTTTCTGACGCTCGTAATATCAAACGTATCCAACACTCTCGAGAAGAAGCAATGCAAGGGAAAGTAACTACAGTCAGTGGAAAGGATGAATTATTCAAACTCCTGGAAAAGCTATGAGCTATGATTTAAGTTACACAGATGATGCAACAGAAGATATTCGTTTGTTAAAAAGGAATGAACCGTCTGCGTATAAGAAGTTGGTAAAGTTACTTGTAGAACTTATGGAGCATCCGGAAACAGGAACAGGAAAACCGGAGCAATTACGAGGTAATCTTTCTGGAATATGGTCTCGCAGGATAACAGACAAACACCGTCTGGTATATGAAATACGTGAAGACAGAATAGATGTACTTGTTGTTAATGCCTATGGTCATTACAACGACAAATAATAATTCTTGCATCTGGCCTGCTACCTACGAAATCCACATCCGTTAAAAATCATCTACTATTTCTTATCAAAGAAAGCATCGAACGCATGTCCTGAAGGTTGAAAATCGACCTGTTTAACGAACTCGCAGGATTCGCGCGCACCATGTTCGCGATCCATCGCGCTATCTTCCCATTCTACCGATAACGGCCCCTGGTAGTTGATATCATTCAGGGCACGGATAATTTCTTCGAAACAAATCCTACCACGTCCCATGCTGCGGAAATTCCAATAGCGGCGGGAGTCTCCAAAGGTTGAGTGACCGCCAAATACGCCGATCTGTTTCGGGGTATCGCTCCAGTAAACATCTTTCATGTGAACATGGAAAATACGGTCGGGGAACTGGTTGATAAAATCTACATAATCTACCCCCTGATACCCCATGTGGCTCGGATCGTAATTGAAACCGAACGCAGGATGGTTATTCAACGCATCCAACGCCTTACGGGCTGAATAGGTGTCGAAAGCGATTTCCGTAGGGTGCACTTCCAGACCGTAGCGAACACCCAGCTTCTGGTATTCATCCATGATCGGGGTAAAACGACGGGCGAAGTCGGCATAACCATCTTCAATCATCTGATCCGTTACCGGGGGGAACGAATAAAGCCATTGCCAGATAGGACTACCGGTAAATCCGGCAACCACATCGATACCCAAAGCTTTTGCAGCCCGGGCTGTCTGCACCATATATTCGGCTGCACGCTGGCGTACACCTTCCGGTTCGCCGTCTCCCCAGATACAATCGGGAAGTACCGCTTTATGCCGTTGGTCGATCTTATCGCAAACCGCCTGGCTGATCAAATGGATCGAGATACAGAAAAGCTTCAGGTCATATTTGGCCAACAGTTCTTTTATACCGTCATAGTAAGCCTGATCCGTGCGACGAACATCCAGATGATTGGGCAAACCCAATTCCAATCCGTCATATCCGAAAGCTTTCGCTTTTTCACAAACTGTTTCCAGAGGTAAGTCACCCCATTGCAGGGTGCATAATGTTACAGGACGTGCCATTTTCTTTTAATTTTAAGGTTATTACATTGAGTCTGTTTTCTACAAAACTAGAAAAGTTCCCTGCAAATCCATAAGTTATCTACTTAATATTTTTTAATTTCCAAAATAAGTATTTTCTTTGTGTAGATTTTATCATTAACAATTCCTTCACTATGAAAAAGAAAGACTTGTATGCATTAGCCTGCATATTCTGGTTTGCAGGTTGTAGTAGTCCGGTTTCGGACGAAATTGAAATTGTACAGAATTTATTTCCGGTACAATTTAGTGTTCAACTACAAAAGGAGGTGCTTCCCTTCTCCCCTACACGCAGTATGCCGCCTAACACGGTTCCCGAACCGGTTGTTCCCGGTGAAGATAATCCCGAAAAGGAATTAAAAGAATTATGTTCTGCAATCGAATACCTGGTTTACAAAGATGGTGACCAACTTCAGTTGGTAAAACACAGAACATACCATGTAGACACAGAACCTGACTTCGGTATTGTTTACGATACACTGCCTGCCGGTAATTATCAGGTTTACCTGTTAGCACATCAATCGAAACTGGCTACGTTTTCTAAAGATGTATTTAGCTTTGATGAGCCATCCGACTCCTTCTATAAAAACCAGGCACTCCATTTGAAAGAAGGAGAGGAGACAAATGTAGATATAAGCCTGCAACGGATTGTCAGCCGAATAGAGTTCAAGGCAGCCGACAAAATACCGGAAGATATTGCCCGGTTTGAACTGACTGTCAGTCATTATCCGAACCAGCTTGAGATCCTGACCGGAAAAGGGGATATATCCTCAGTAACCAATAATTTCTCTTATGAGTTTCGAACAGAAGAGAAAGGCCAATCCGGTAAAATCCATTCCTTTTACTCCTTTATTCCGGCAACCGATGAAAAGATATCCGTCACACTTACTTCTATTGGCCCGGATAACCAGATCATGCGAAAACGGACAGTGACCGGTATTACCCCTATCGCCAACAAAATAATCCGTTACACAGGTATCTTATATACACCTCCCAAACCAGATGAAACAGAAAACACATTCAATCTGATCATCGGAAACAACGGCAAATGGGATGAGCTGGAAGATAATGAATTGCCGGAATAACCTACATATAATAAAGCGACCCATCAGTTGCATAATTATACAACTTTAATTATCTTTGTCATATGCAGACAAACGATCATAAAATCAGGGATTACAGCACAGTACTTAGTGCTCAATATGGGGAACCGGGTACTCCCGAACGAACTAAGTTCGATGAAGAAGCATACGCTTTTTACACGAGTCAGATTATACTTGATGCCCGAAAAAAAGCACAGCTCACTCAGGAGGAACTTGCAAAACGTATCGGAACAGATAAATCCTATATTTCTCGAATAGAAAAAGGGATTACTATTCCAAGCGTTGCCACCTTCTACCGGATCATGAACGCTCTGGGATTAACTATTGAACTGACTCCTACGTTATAAAGAACCTTTTGAATCAGGGTAATTACATCAGAATAATATTCAAATGTTGAAAGAAGTTCTCTTGGTGTAATTACCCTCATTTCAAAAACAAAGGTTATATTTGTGCTATTATTAAATATAACCGTCATGAAAAAGACAAATATACTCAGTCTGATATTCCTGTTAACTATACTTTGCGGATTTAATAGCTGTGTAGACAAACCATTCGATCATATAGACGATCCAGAATATATTCTTTGCAATGGCGCCGGATGGTATGACGACTATTATGATGTTGACGGACTTTACTGCGAACAAAGACTTATTTTCCATTCCAATGGCAGAGGGGAAGAAAGAATCATACGTTATTTCAGCGATTACCCTGGTGATTTCAAAGAATTTAAATATAAATTCTATTGGGAATGGCATGATGATTACTTTGATTCTATTTATATGGAATATGACAATGGGGACTATATTTACTTTGACGAACTACATATATATAATGACGAACTATCCGGTTATTTAGGCGACGACTATGTAAGTTTTGACCCCTTTTAACCTTAAATAGTATCATCGAAGTTAAATTTTATGTCAAAATATATTATTCTACACACTTTCCAAAACTTATCTGAATCACGCTTGTTTTAATTCAAAAGAGAGCAAGAATCTTAAAGGGTAAACATTAGATTTTTAGAAGGTTATCAAAAAAGGGAGATTCTTCAGAGAGTTTTAACAATTAGTGAGTAAAAAGTACGATGAGAAGAGGATTATTGATAATATGCATTATTTATGCATTTGTCAGTGGTATAGCAGCACAAGTAAAAGAGAATAAGAACCATTTACCAGTTTTCGCTATCAAGACAAACGCATTATATTGGGCGACTACAACCCCGAACCTGGGGATTGAAATAGGACTATCCGATAAATTTACACTCGACCTGTCGGGAAATTACAATCCGTGGACATTTTCCGATAGCAGAAAGCTCAAACACTGGCTGGTTCAACCCGAACTACGCTACTGGACTTGCGAGCGGTTTAACGGACACTTTTTCGGACTTCATGCACATTATGCCGAATACAACGTTGGCGGCATCAAGATGCTGGGGTTGAAAGACCACCGTTATCAAGGCAACCTCTATGGTGCCGGAGTTTCATACGGTTACCACTGGATACTAAGTAAACGGCTAAGTGTGGAAGCAACGATCGGCGTTGGCTATGCTTATCTGGATTATGATAAATATCCTTGCGGTAAATGTGGTTCTAAAATCAAAGACGGCCACAGGAACTACTTCGGGCCAACCAAAGCAGGTTTAAGCCTCATCTACATCCTTAAATAGAAAGGAAATATCAAGAAATATATCATAAACAATATACATATACTTTTATATGTACGGCCATTCTTATGCTTTGCCGGGGCAATAGAGACCACTAATGACAGGCAGGGAGGAAAGACTTCCACACAGAGTATCAATCATTAATTTCAAAAAAGTTATGAAAATCAAGAATTTATTTATAGCATTATTTGCAGCTTCCGCATTATTCGCTTGTAACGACGACGAATCACTCGTTCCGGATAATAATCAAGGGACAAAATCAATATCTGTATCACTGGCAGGAATGTCGGGAGTAAAAACCAGGGCTACAGAAGCCGGAAACTTCCTCACCAAAGATACGATGAACGTAAACAGTGTGCTTATCAACCTGACAGATGCCAGCGGAGCCGTTGTTAAATCTGAAACCATCACTAAAGATGCAACTGTAAATTCTAACTGGGATAAACTGGTAAATCCGGATAAAGGATACAAGTTTATCAACGTGCCACAAACCATATCCAAAGTATATGTTTACGGTAATCCGGGCACAGCCGTTACAGATAATCAAATAACGACCACGCTCGCGCAGCAGCAGGGTTCCGAAGTGCTGTATTTTGGTGTTGATGAGGATCTTACACCAATCGAAAGCGAACCGATAGACCCGGATCCCACTTCAGGTAAAACGTATACGGCGAATGTGACTATTAAGCCGATCGTAGCCCGTTTACAGATCACGAAAGTTATTGTTAAACCAAGCGGTTCCTTTGAATTTACGCGTGTAATTAGCGGTAGCCAGAAACAAGCAACCGTTAGCTGGACTGGATTCGATCCGAAACTGAAAGGTATTTATCTGAATAACTTTTATACCACCTATCATGATTCAACCAGCGTTGCAGACTTGTACAACAATGCATCTTCCGTAAATAATATTCTGGAAGGCAAATGGCTCTTCAACCAGCCTACAGCCGTAGATGCAGCAGCTTATGCCAGCTACAGTAAATACACAGGCGGTAGCTATGAAGATCTACCTCTTACACTTCCGGCAGATAAGAGTTATGCATTCAATATTTTCCCGAGTGATCAATTACCTAAAATCCATCTCGATCTGGCCGATCTAAATATAGCCAATCTGGCATCTACCGATTTAGCCGTATTCAACCCGGCACTGGCTAACACGGCTCGTTTCGCCAACATCGTGAAGTATTTAAGAAATGTGAACACCGAAATGACAGCAGCCGATTTTAAAGCGGGTACTATCTATAATATGGAAGTCGAGTTGATCCCGATGCTGGACAACGACCTGGAAAATATTCAATTCAACGTATTGGTTCATGTAACCATTGCTCCCTGGACAGAAGAAACTATCACTCCGGGATTCGACCTGGATCAATAATATCCGATTTCATCATAAATTCAACATACAGAACATATGAGACGAATTAAATATTTCAGCATCATGCTATTGGTTGTCCTGGCAACCGGTTGTATCAAAGAAGATTTGGACAGTTGCGACACAAACCTGATCTTCAGATACTTCGGAGACGGAACAAAGGATATTTTCCCTGAAAAAATAGAAAAAGTGGATCTGTATGTATATAGCGAAAACGGAGCACTTATAGAAACAATAGGATTGAATCAGGGTGATTTAAGACGTTACCAGGGAACTCCACTCAACCTCCCGACCGGCAAATACCGGGTGGTTTGTTGGGGAAACACGAAGAACGATACCCGGATCGATCAGCCTATGGCACTGAACACAGCTTTGGTTGCTGCCCCTCACTATTTTACAAGAGAAATAATTACCACTAATGATAGCCTGTACATAGGTAGCAGGGATATTGAGATTTTTCAGGATGCATCGAACGCAGATACTGTTTATTTCAGCAGTTCACATATCAAAATGTATCTTGAACTGGACGGACTGGAAGATGCTGCCTGGACTGACGGTACATCCCCGATCGAAATCGAGGTCGGAAACCTGAGCCCTACAGTCGACTTTGCGAAAACATTCTCTTCGGAGAATGTTTCGTACAGGCCGATTGCAAAGAAAGAGGAGGACACTCCTGTTTATAAATCGAGGTTCAACGTACTACGGTTCAACGACAACAACAGTATTTATATCAATTTAGTCAGCAAAAAGACGAGTAAAACAATCTACACATTGAATCTGAAGGATTTCATGAAATACAACCAGATCTCGGTCGACGGGATCAACGAAGTTACGATCGGAATCCGTTTCCGCTTCAATGGAACCTCGGTCACAGTTCAACCCTGGGACGAAGAGGTGATAAAACCGGGCCTCGGATAAGCCCACAAACAACATGAAAAGGTATAACAATTATATAGCGTCAATAGGGTTCCTCATTGTCGCCCTGCTGGTTACATCCTGTAGCGACGAGGAAGAGATCGAAGAAACAAGCCTGGAGATGAATGCCCGGCTGAACCTGACAATCTCTACTCGCGCTACCACGGATGACCTGATAAAAGGAGGCGACGGCAAGTTCTCGAGCGTGGCTCTTTACATATTCAATAAAGAGAACAAAATTTGCGAGTATGCCGAATTAATACCGGTTATCACCCCGCAATATGTGGACAAATTAACCCGGTCGATCCAGATCTCGCCGCAGGATAAAATTATTTATGCAATCGGAAATTACAACGATGAAGACAAGGAGTATTCCATCATACCCGACGTATCAAAATCTTTACATGAGTTGGATACGATGAGCATTACGAACAAGAACGGGTTTATGGATACCAACCTGTTAATGGTAGGAAGACAGGAAGTGGCGGTGAATGGCCTTGTGACGGAAACGACGATCCCAATGGAAAGACTTGTTTCACGACTGGATGTTTATATGTTCAAGAGTAGGAAACTGGAGAATAAAAATGTCGTTGTCAAGTCTATCGAACTGGTCAACCAGGTAGTCAACACACGGGGTGAATATCAAAATACAATTATGGTATCCCCTGTTAAGAAAAGAAATGACCTGAGAACGATCAGCAATAACAACGTACTGGATATCATGCCGGAAGAAATGTCCGGCATCACTCCCGGCAATGCGATGGAATCATTTTACAGTTACCAAAATATTGCCGCATCAGCAACACCTGATTCAAGTATCACTCCTTACCTGCTGATTTCAGCGGAAATAGACGGTGAACCCCATCGATACAAAGGATATATCACCGACGGCGGACAGACCACCGACAAATATACGCTGAAACGCAACACGGTATATCGTATCATGGCGATGCTCGACAATCCGGATAATATGCTGGTACTTAAAACAACCACTTTACCCTGGACGAAATCGTCATCACAGATCGGCCATGTGGTAAATGAGGGAGATTACAGCTTCAGTGCCAACAACACGGAAGCGGCGACAGGGATCGTACAATATCCTTATGTACTGAACGGCGAATCGCAAAACAAAACATCGTATGCCAGTTACAACTTCAGACTGACTGCTCCGGCAGGAGCCATCTGGACGGCTACACTGACAAACGGACTGGAATTCACATTCGGCACAGAGGGTTCTACTGATGGCAAACTGGCTATATCGAAGGGGATTGCCGGCGACAATACCTACGAAATAAAAGTGGGAGCCTCCCGCCCCTGGAACAGTACGGAAAGGAAAGTCTATCTGTACATCACTGCCGAAGGGAAAAAGTTAAAGATCAATCCGGTTCAGGGTAACGGACAACGGGCGCTTCCGGGCAATAACGACACGGATATTCTGATCACACAAACGGAATATAAATAAAAGGAGAAAAGGGTTATGAAACTAAATAATATCTACATCATTCAATTTATATCGGCACTGGTACTGCTGCTCTCTTCCTGTAGCCAGGAGGAACTGATAGACCAGCCGGATACCGGCACCGGTTCAGGCAAAATAGCGATACGGCTATCTTTGTCGCAACCGGGCATTACCCGGGCCGATACGGAAGTTGGAGAGGATGATCTGAATGAAAACCTGATCAAGACACTGGACGTTTTCATTTACAGGGAAGGCCAGGAGTCCTGTTCTTTCTACGAGCATATCACCCCTTCTCCGGAGCAGACAGGAAGCGGGGAATATACCGTTACACTGGGTGCTACGCAAGATCAGTTTGTCCAGAATGCAACTTATAATACGTATGTGGTAACCAACTATTCCGGAAGCATATCGGGCGGGGGACTTACCCGTTCCGATCTGCAGGCATTGAACGTTACAACATTGGATCCCGATAAAATACAGGACAGTTTTCTCATGGATGGCACTGCGGCAAATATCCTGAACGACGGACGTATCGTTAACAAGGAAATAGCCGTAGCATTAAAAAGGGCTGCGGCAAAAATCAGGGTATCGACAGCTTACACGAATGGTTTCTCGGCTTCTACCGGCGGAACTATGACTAAAAAATTGTTCCAGTATGTAACAAACGCATCCGTACTGGAAAACGGCAGTCCGGTTGTTCCTCAATTACAGAGTATGTCCGGTTTTACAGGCATCACCCCCGGCACAGGAACAGATAAGATTATAGTCTACTCCTATCCGAACGACTGGAGCCTGCGGAAACAGAATGAGACTTACCTGATCGTCAATATTCCGGCAACAGGCCCCGACGGTACGGAATATGCACAGAACTACTACAAAGTGCCGGTCAATTTCCGCCTTCCGGCTGACGATACGGCAAATCCATCGGAAGAACAGGAAGCTGAGCGTAACGCGATATACAGGCTGGAACGCAACCACCTGTACGACATAACTGTCCTGATTGACCAGCCCGGATCACCGACACCTGAAACGGCAAAGGAGATCAGTGCCAATTACACAATAGAGGATTGGACAACCAAAGAGATACTTGTTTCAGTGGAAGGTTTCAATTTTATCTATGTAGAGGATACCGATATCAAATTGCCTAACAGTACGAAGTTTACGACAACGTTCCAATCGTCTACCCCGGATGTTGAAATATCAGATATTACTGTCAACGGACAGGCGATCGAAAATGGAAATGCAGGAGTTTTTATCAACAACACGCAGGGAGTGAAAACCGGTGATATAATCATCATCAGTGCGCTTCCGGAAAACTTCGTTGCAAAAGAGATCGCTTTTACCGTGAAGAACGGCGTAGGTCTGACACAAGAAGTAAAAGTTCTGCAATATCCGGCTTTATATATCGGCTCCGATATATCTGCCGATGCACCGGGCGGAAGCCAGGGACAGAACAATAACAAGATGTTTGTCATCGGTTCTTTCGTCGCCGACTTCTCTTCCTTACCCGACCCTGATGAGTTTGACGAAGACTTCGGAGCAGGATATACCCACTATGCCGCCAATCCGGCACTGGGTAAGTCGTATGCCGAATATATCAGGAACAATGCCGTTTTAGGTAATCCCCTGACAGACAGTAATGGCCAGACGATAGATACGGAAGAAAATAACCGCCGTATCTCTCCCCGCCTTATGCTGGCTTCCCAGCACGGGGTAACGACAGCCGACAGCTATCTGAATTCCAGAGCTAAATGTGAATCATATGTGGAAAACGATGCGACCACTAACGAAACTTATTCAGATTGGCGTATGCCGACACTGGCTGAAGTTTACCTGATCGATGTTCTTCAAAACATCAAGGTGGCCGAGGTTAAGAAAATCCTGGAAGGTAGCTGGTATTGGAGTGCCCGGGCCAGCTCTACCGTACAGTTCATGGACCCCAGAGTGGGTAATACAGCATCTTTCAATCCGAAACACTCGTCTGTACGCTGTGTGAGGGATGTTAAATTCTAAAATAGAAATGTTATGAAAAATATTATCATATATTTAATTGCTTCACTTGCATTATTCGCCTGTCAGGATGATCTTGAAGTGGAGAAGACGGTGAAGCCCGTCAAAACGGCCCTGCAGATAGCGGTTAATATACCGGAATACAGGATCGCCACACGTGCCGCTTCATTTGAAAACAACCTGTCGGATGTCTGGTTACTGGCTTTCGACCGGAGCGGGCTGTTCCTTGAACGTGTTCAGGCTACTGAACTCAACAGCGGGGAAACAGACGGTGTAGGGAGCGGTTCTTTCAAAGCGGAAGTACCTGAAGAAACAGGAATTGTCCATGTAGTGGCCTAACTACGACAACTGGTCGTCTTTCGATGATAATGCATTCCTGCAGAAAGACAAAAAGGAAGTAATGCCCTCATTATACGGCAACAAGATGGTTTTCTGGGGAAGAAGCGAGGTTTCCTCTTCTTCCCTGTCGGTTACGCTGTTCCGCAACCAGGCAAAAGTGACGGTACAAAACGAAGCAGCCAACTTTACTGTTACCGGGTATGCGCTCGGCAATATGACGACTAAAGGCACTGTTGTGCCGTTTATACCGGATATGACTCCCAACCCGTTTATTATTCAGGACGATATCACCACATTACCTCCGGGCACTTTGTCTAAAACAAGCCAAAGCGACGGGGATTGTAATATGGAACCCAAATATATGTTTGAGAATCCTAACTACTTCAATGACCAGTCTTATATTATTATTAAAGGCCAGTTGGATAATGGGCCGGAACTGTATTACAAAATACAGTTCCTGGACATTGACAAAAAACCTTATACGATAGTCAGAAACTTCCAGTATAAGGTCACGATCAAATCGTTCAGTGATAAAGCAAACGGTAGCACGAGTTTTGCAGATGCCAAAAACTCGGAAGTATCCAACAATATCTATGCTGAGATATTCAAAGATTCGCCTTCTATTTCCGACAGTGATAACAACCGGCTGACCGTGAGTAGGCTTAACTTCCTGTTCACACAGGGGGGAACATTGGATGTAACGGCACATTACACGGAAAACGAAGTTCCGAACGACGCGAAGATCAGTGTCTCGGTACAGGAAGACAGAGGTAGTATTATCAGTGGCTTGTCATACGACGGCAACGGGAATATTACAGCCCGTATAGCCAGGGTTTACGCCGGACAGAACGAAGCGACCATATCGGTGAAAGCCGGGGAACTATCCCGTGTGATCACAGTTACATCCAGTACACTATATAGTTTCGATCCGGCAACATTGTCTCCGGAATTATATACAGGCAAGGATCAGGATATGACTTTATCTTTCCGTATACCGGACGTTATACCCAACTACCTGTTTCCGCTGAAATGCGAAGTGACTACAAAGTATTTGTACCCAACCGATCCGAATAAGAATCTGGAAATCGCATTCGAGGACGGTGTATATAAATATGTATACTGGGTGTATAGTCCCGGAATCAAACAACTGAACTTTAAAACAAGCCTGGACAACAGTAACGAGACGATTACGATAGAGAACGACTATTTCAAAACAGCCGCGATCAACCTGATCTCACGCCAGTTTGAAGGGGTATCTGTCAATAACAATAATATGGTAGCTTATGGAGCCGGGAGTTCTGCGACACTGATGTTCACTATCCCCGAATATCCGGATTATCCTCCGACGTATCCGTTGACGGTGTTTGTTGCAACAAAGAACCTGACCACATCGCAGGCCGGATGGAACGCCGTAAACGGCGGGTATAGCTATACTTACGATACAGCGCCATCGGGAGAACAAACGGTTGAATTCACATCCAGCCAGGACAATAGCAGCGAACAGCTGGTCATCAGTGCTCCGGGATTCAGTAACACAACTGTTACCGTTGATAATTACCTGACAGAAAACACGTATACTTCGGGAGAGTTACGTGCGATATACAACGGGCTGACTTACACACTTCAGAACCGCTCTGCGACCTCTTCGAATACGAGTATAATCGCTAATTTCACAACGAACAGGAACAGTATGTACGGCTTTTACATAAAAGCCGGAAACAAGCTTTCGGATACGGTAACAATTACATGTTACGGTTATACCGGATCATTTACAGTCGGTGAATTACTAACAGGAATACGCTTGAATTTGTATCAATAAAAGGGGAGAAAGTCCGTGACGGATTTTCATTAAGGTTGAGTATGAGAAGGGCTGCGTCCGAAGCATTAGCTTAAGACACAGCCCTTTGATATTTTTACTGGTAGTCTCGCCGGGACTACTTACTCCTAGCAAAGATTGGGTATAACATGCTCTAGGCTGTCTCAGAAAGGTCTTTTTTCCCTAGAGAAACATTAGGGGAACTCAATTTAACCCTTATTTTAACCCTTATGCCTTTTTCATGCTAGGTTATAACTAATCTTCTTTTTTGAGATTTTCTTACAATTTTGAATTTACTATGCTCTAAATAAAAAATTACTACTCTGCACTTCATATCACATTCTTCACAACATCAATAATTACGAAAATGAAGTTCCCCGATTGCAAAAATACAAGGGATTAGGAATTGGCAGATTTCCAAGATTTTTCCATAAAATAAATAATTTTTGTTAATTAATTATTATTAAAAAACCACCATCAGCATGATTATTATTTTAAATATCAGCACATTAAGACTATCTTAGTGTTGACGATATAAAATATACCCTCAAAAAACACTTTCTTCAGTGATATAGGGTATAAAAAAGCAATAGTACGCTTTTTAATTCAAATTTTTAAATTATGATCAGTAAACTTAAAGCAATCCTAAGAACAGACTTAGGTAAAAAAGAAAGTGACAGAGAGTACCGTATCGATTTACGTGTATATTTCGAAGGCAAACAGTACAAACTATCTACAAACCAATACTGTAGAGAAATGTATTGGGATAAAAGCATTGGTGCTCCAGTAAAAAACATCCAAAATGATCTATATCAGAAAAAAGCTCTACAGCTTGAAAAGTTCATATCAAATAAGAAAAAAGATTTTGAAGATTATTGTAGAGACAGGCAGTATAATAATAAACCATTATTACTCGATGAAATAAAATTAATATTAAAAGGTGGAAAGGCTAATCCTTTAAAATCAGATAAAGAAATAACAGTAGAAGAGCTTTTTGACTTATATCTAAAAACGCTTGAGGCTAACAATAAAAAAAAGAACTCAATAATCAACATTGAATCTTCGAAAAGGATAGTATTAGCTTTCATTCGGAATGAATACAAACGAAAGGTTCTTGCCAGTGAAGTTGATAGAACATTTCTTTTAAGCTTTAAAACATTCATGAAAAACAATCTCAAGAACCAAAAAGGGACTATCAATAAAAGGTTACGAAATATACGGTCAGCATTTCTTGAAGCAATCAGACAAGGCTTTCCACTCATTAATCATGTAAGTGAAAAAGGAATTATTACTAAAGACGAATCGGACATAATAGTGTTGACAGAAGAAGAATATGCAAGATTCAAAAATGTCGTACTATCCTCCAAAGCAAGAAAGGGATTAATTTTAGCAAAAGACCTTTTTATCTTCGCTTGTGAAACTGGATTACGCATATCTGATGTACGAAAACTCAAATGGGACGAAATTATGATAAAGAACAATACACTTTCTTTAATCCAAAAAAAGACTGAAAATCCTGTAGAAACAGCACTTAGCAATCAAGCTAAAGCCATTATCATCAAATATCAAAGAAAGAATAGAGATAAAGAATTAGTCTTTGATCATTTGAGTGAGAACACAATAAGAAAAGGAGTCAAAGAGATAGCAAACATGGCAAATATTAAAAAAAATATCAAATTTCACACATCTCGACATACCTTCGCAACCAACCTTGCTAAAAATGGCATGCAAGAAAGCGATATTATCAATCTTTTAGGAGATAGTGATGCTAGAATGGCTAGAGTCTACATTAATATAACACGAAAAGATTCAGTAAACAAACACAAGGAACTACTCAAGAAAAAAAGAAAAGAAAGGGAGAATTAATCAAAATCGCTAAAAAAATCTTTAAGCGAAATTTTATGGACATCCAAAACCGAGAGAAGGGTTTTCAACGTTATGTTGGAGCCCTTTTCTATTCTCCAGTACTGAACCCGGTTTAAATCATTATCCCATGCAAAGTTTTCATGGCTTGAATAACCAGCATCAATTCTGAGCTGCTTTAACTTAGCAGCTATCTTCAGAATCCTTTCATCCACTTCTTTCGGCTTCTCTTGTAACTTTTTCATATCCAAAATATTTTATGCGAATGTACAGGACTACAACATTTTTCATTACCTATTTATTTGTCCTTATTTTTTTTTCCTTATTTTATGCAGTTTTTTATATCTTTGCGACTATAATAAACAAATTAAAAACGATTATGGACACAAAGAGCTCATTATTAACACTATTGATTATCATTCTAGTAATTACACTAATACTGGTATTGTATATACAACTATGCAGAATACCAGCTAAAATGGCTAAAAACAAAGGTAGAAGCTTCAATGGCTGGTTTTGGTTTTCTTTCTTGACCAGCCCCTTCTTAGGCATTATAATCGTAGCTTGCTTATCAGAAACTGAAAAGAAAAGGTTACAAAGAATTATCGAAGAGGAAGAGATAAGGCAAAAAATAGCCAAAGGAGATATTAATACTAATAATATCAGCAATTACAAGAGCGTACATGACATGTATAGAAAAACAAGCTCAAGCGTTATTGACAAATACAAAGAATAGGAATCACCGTAAAATCAAAGAACATGAAAACAAATACAAAGATTTTAGCCATCTTGCTATTCATTTCAGTACTAGGTAATATTTTACTTGTGATCAACCCGGAGAACGCCTCCAAAGTGCATAATCTAGCGCAAATTGAGAATATCAGCAAAGGAGAAAGCAAAAAAGTCTTTGAAATAAAATTATTAGACACTAAGATAACAGGAAATGATCGTGAAAACGTGTCTTACGAAACTTGGACAATAAAAGTGTCAAATGTATCAAACGAAGAACAAACCTTTCTTACAAGAGATTTTGTCTTAATTGATCAAGATGGAAGAAAATTTAGTCCGATGGAGGTAAGAGGTGCTGAAGGTTTTAACATAAATCCAGGGCTTGAAACAGAGTATGCAATAATGTTCATGACCCCATCGGATGTACTTGAATCATATTTAGAAGACACAACAGGTAAATCAAAAGTATTATAGACATAGAGACAATATCAAATCAACAATATCTAAAGACTAAAAAAAATGAACACATTAACTTACTATAAACAAACAATATTCTTATTAATTCTAGTATTGAATATTTGGACGTGCAAGAGTCAAGAAACGGACAATGCTCTAACAAAGTACTCCATTGAATATCAGGAATACTCCGATTGGGGTGAAAGCATTGATGAAGAGACATCAGACAAGATACTTCTTTCCTGCTTAATAAATCGAATTTACATCATAACTCATTACTCATGGACATCAGATAATGCAGAAACCCGCCAAATGTTAGTGGATGAAGCAAACTCTTTGAAAGAAAAAATAGGCTACTCCAAAGATTTTTATTCAAAATTGGGACGAAAGATTAATGATTCCTCTTGGAACGACTATTCAGAAATTCAAAAATCTCAGATAATCTTTATTGAATTTCACAATAGATTAAGGGATGATTATGCGTATCAGCCAGATAATACCACAAATTATAGAGTCAATATCGTTCAGAGTGTAAAGAAAGAGATAGATCGCATCATGAATTTCCCACGTCAACACGACTGGATAAAAATTCAAGAGCGAAATATAAAATCACTATCAGATTATTGTAACACGACCCTCACGCCGGAAGAATGGGGAGACGTAAAAACTTACATGGAAAAAGTCGATTATATTAACTGGACGATGAACAACGTTGTTCTACCAGGATTAAAATGAAACAAAACAACGATTCATACAGGAAGTTCGTTCTTTTCTAATTATAGTATTAGTCGGACGAACTTTCATTTTTAATACGGAAGTAGCTGTCTCATCTGAAGAAACAAATTGTTAAACTTTTGAAAATCGCAATAGACACATAACCAGCCAATTAAATTCGTCAATCCTGCAAAATCATTTTTTTTGACTCTTTCTTGGCCATTTTTTCACATATCTTCACATACTATTTTTTCTTTCCTAAGTTATTACATAGAAAAGAAAACAAAATGACAGACAAAATCGACGCAAAGTCATATGACATGGTTATATACTATGCAATTTTAAGTAAAAGAGAGTCCAGTAACTTTAGCCCAATGAAAGAAAACTGGAAATACAAAATCTTTAATCCGAACATGAGCACCCAGCATAGCTACATGACGGTATTATTTAATGAATATGTAAATAAAGAAACCGGAGTAGTAACCAACTCAATTGGCATCATAGGCAGTTTAAGAAAATGGTATTTCGGAGAACTCTCATTAGAGGATTTTACCGAAAGAACCTATTATAAAGCTCTCAATCTATTTGCTCAGACAATAGGTATTTCTACTGAGGAGTTATACTCATTCACGTTATCAATGATCGAGGTCGGTATTAACTGTCGGCTGGATGTAGATGTAAATGTCATAAAAAAAGATGTGTACCAATTCAGGGATAGCAGATACCGTCCAAGACTTGATGAGTTCTCCATCTATTTCAAGACTAAAAAGAAAATATTATCATTAAAAATATATGATAAGTATCAGGAAATATATGATAAGTGCATTCCAAAAAGAATTAAAAGTCACGAAGAAGAAGAGTTCGTTAGAATGCATCAGCATAAAAATAATATAAGAATTGAGTTTAGTGTAAGAGGAGGGCAAGACCTCATTAACAAAAATATATTTCATTTGAAAAAAGGGAGTATAATCACTATTGCAACTACAGTTGAACATTTTAATGCCTTATATACTTTCTTTTGGAACGAAGTTCAAAAAATTACTATACTATCAATAGAACACTTAAAGGAGCCTCAAAGTAAAAGTCGTGTAGATTGGACAAATTATATGCTAGCTGAATACATAAAAGAGAAAGGAATGAACGAAGTTTGCAGAATAGCAAAAAAAACAAAGATAGAGGTTTCAAAAATCAATTACTTCAAAGAATATCGCCATACATAGATAAAACGGAGGCATACGATAAAAAACGATTCCTGCAAAACATAAGATGTCGACTTTATTGCTTGCTAGGAAAAGACGGGAAAATTTCTATACATAAGGAGTTAGTTCACGAACTTCCTCTTAGTAACAAATTATAGAATACTACTAAACGTATAAAAAATTATACTTCTACTCTGTAAATAAGAACCTCTATTATTAAATAACGGGAGTAAGCTATAAATAATAATAATCTCCTGTTATTAGTAATAGAGGATTATAAAACCCTCAAAGACTATAATATTAATGTAGGATAAAGAACTTATCTAAGCAAGCACCTACCAGAAATAGATTAGCACCGGAATGTATAATATGCTTTGCCATCCATTTTTCTGACTTGTAGAAAGCTACTTCAGACTTCCGAAGTAGCTTCTTACCGGAAATAAAAGATATGATTGGAAAACGGCTTATTTTGATTCATACATATTGTTCCAGTAAATCGTCACAAAGGAAGTCTATATATTTAGCTTTCTTGCTTAATTGTAAGTAATTTGGATGGCTAGTCCTATAAGCTGATACTCCATTTTCAAATTGAAATTTAGAGAGTTCTTCTTGTCTAATAGAAGAAACCAAAGGAATCGATGATACAATAGGGAATATTTTTTTCACTCTATTCTCATAATTTGGACCAGTAAGAAATATGATGACATCAGGTTTCAAAATTTCAATTTCTTCTCGAATAAGATTGAAATACTCATTTTCAAAATCTCTAATCAGTTTGACTGGTCTGTTTTTGCCTTTTTCTTTATTACCGATCTTGTAAATATTATTCCAGACGATTTCAATGGTTTTATCTGGAAGAGATACTGATAATGTACTTTGAATCCTTTTCAGATAGTGCCAAAATGGACTATTAATTCCCCAGCCATCAAGAAATTTTCGATAATAGTCCATAAACCCCTTTACAGTAATATCTATAATCTCTGAAGATTGCTCTACTGGTGTAACTATCGGACAAACCTGATGCTCCCAGCCATTAGTCTCTTGACCGAACACCATGACCTTTAAATCTGCATTATTATATCGCTTTTCATTTACTTTTAGCAATAAAGGATATGCAGGAGGATTACCTTCACGACGCATCTGACGAAGTTGTTGGAGGACACAAGGAGAACCGGCATTCAACCTATTATAATATAATGTATATAGTTTTTCGTTGATCATATGAAAATGTATTACTATCATGCAGGATAATCAAGATAAAGCTCCGCGCTCATAAAATAATGTTATCTGCGAATCCTATGCAAATATAAGAAAACCTATTAAATAGAAGTAAAGAGTATACGGTTGCAAAGAATATGCCTCACGTCATATTGAGACATTTGTTGCTTCATAGAAGGCTTATTCAGGTTACTGATATAACCTAACTACCGAAATAAAAAATTTGATTGTAGAACTCTTAATCAGCGATCGATCCAGAAAAGCAATTTGCCCCTTATAACAGTTAGTTGAAGCAACTGTAACCCTTATTTTAACCCTTCCTCAAAATTTTCACCTACATACAGGCATCATTATCAATTGAATACATTTACATATAAGTAGTCTCGCCGGGAATCGAACCCGGATCTAAAGTTTAGGAAACTTCTATTCTATCCATTGAACTACAAGACCGACTTTTATACAAGGTGCGGCAAAAGTATAATCTTTTCCTCAAACTGGCAAGTATTCAGGCGGTAATCTGTCTAATCAAAAAGACTTTGCATGACGGACAGGGATTTTATCTCCGGAAACTCCGGTAAATGCAAGCGATAATATTCAACAATACGGTTAATAACTCCTACCCTGTCCTGGCGGGAAAAAGAATAGAGCGACATATTTTCGAAACTTATTTTCAACAGGCGGGCAAACACCATACTCTCTTCCTGGTTGAGATAATGCCGGTGCATAGGGATACGGTCGATAAAGACACCGTTCTGCATATCGAAATAACAACCCGAAGAAAAAGAATCGGCATTCGGATAAATTCCTAAATAATGAAGCAGGCGAAGCAGGAATACCAGATGGAAGTTGGCAACTCCTTTATCAGCATATTCCAGCAAATGGATCGATTCATATAAATAATTGAACAGCCGGGAATCAGGTTCCGTATCCTTCACGACCCGGAACAATACCTCGGACAGGAACAAGGCCAGCACATTCTTCACCGGATTGCAGAACAGTTCGGTCAGAGGATAACATAACTTCGTTTCACGGATACGGTGCAGGTCGCGTTTATTCAGATGTTCCACCTCCATCTCCAGGACAGACAGCGGCATAAACAGAGCTTTCGACACGGTCGAGCGCTTCCCCCGGTTGCGTGCCACCAGATAAGAAGCACGCCCGAAAGCCTCCGTATACATATATATAATAGAATATTTATCGTTGTATGGAATAGCATGCAGGACAATCCCGCGCGTTTTACATAACATAATCTTCACCTCTTTATAAGAGACAAAGATACAAAACAACAAACTATTTACGATATTTGTAGGTTATAATAGTATAAATACAATATTAATTATGTTAGATCTTACTACCCCGTCGCTTTTATTTTCAGCCATATCATTAATATTGCTGGCCTATACCAACCGCTTCCTGTCGTATGCCAGTGTAGTCCGGGCTCTGAAAGAAAAGCACCAGCAATCACACGATCCGAAGGATTACGCACAGATCGCGAACCTCCGGAAACGACTTTATCTGACCCGCTCCATGCAGATACTCGGGATACTCAGCCTGCTGCTTTGCGTCATTTCCATGTTCTTTATCTATATTTCATGGCAAATTATAGCGGCATGGATATTCGGGGTCGCTTTACTGCTTTTAGCAGCTTCGCTATGCGTATGTATCTGGGAAATAAACATTTCTGTTAAAGCGCTGGAAATACACCTGCAGGATCTAGGTTCTAAATAGAAGTTAAAACAGTACGTACTGTCAAATTTTCCCTTGAAATGTTTTGGTAGTTCAGAGAGAACATCTATCTTTGCACTCGCAATCGGGAAATCAACTATCCCAGAGCGCTGAAAGTGAGAACTTTGACATGATGGCCCATTCGTCTATCGGTTAGGACGCAAGATTTTCATTCTTGAAAGAGGGGTTCGATTCCCCTATGGGCTACTTTAGAAGCGGTCGGATTATAATTAATCCGACCGCTTTGTCATGTCTGTTTGACACCCCTGTTTTTTTGCTATTTTCACACTACATTTACCTGCTAAGTCAATTATTTTCACTACATTTGTTAGCATTTTTAGAGATATAGAAATTTAGTGATTTAAAAGGATAGAAACTCATGAGTGAAGAAATGAAGAATACTTCCGGGGAATACTCTGCGGACAGTATTCAGGTACTTGAAGGGTTAGAAGCAGTACGAAAAAGACCTGCCATGTATATTGGCGATATCAGTGAAAAAGGTCTACATCACCTGGTATATGAAGTTGTCGACAACTCTATTGACGAAGCACTAGCCGGATTTTGTTCCCAGATCGACGTAGTTATAAACGAAGACAATTCTATCACAGTAACAGACGACGGCCGTGGTATTCCGGTAGATATTCATGAGAAAGAAGGCAAATCTGCCCTGGAAGTAGTATTAACCGTTCTGCATGCCGGAGGTAAATTTGACAAAGGTACTTACAAAGTATCCGGAGGTTTGCATGGTGTAGGTGTTTCCTGCGTGAATGCTCTTTCTACTTATCTGAAAGCCGAAGTTCGCCGTGACGGGAAAATACACATGCAGGAATTTTCTTGCGGTAAGCCGTTGCACGACGTTGAAGTGATCGGTACAGCCGATACGACCGGTACAACGATCTCATTCAAGCCGGACGGTAGTATTTTCACAGTCCTGGAATACAAATACGATATCCTGGCTACCCGCTTGCGCGAACTAGCTTTCCTGAATGCAGGAATCAGCCTGACGCTGACCGACAAGCGTGTAACAAAGGAAGACGGCAGCTACAAATCAGAACTTTTCCGTTCGGAAGAAGGTCTGAAGGAATTCGTTCGTTACGTAGACCGCTCCAAAGAGTCCCTGATCCCGGACGTGATCCACATTGTAACGGAAAAGCAGGGTATCCCTGTTGAAGTAGCAATGACATACAACACTTCTTTCAACGAAAGCGTGTTCTCGTATGTAAATGATATCAACACAATTGAAGGAGGTACGCACCTGGCTGGTTTCCGCCGTGGTCTGACACGTACCCTGAAGAAATATGCTGAAGACTCAAAATTGCTGGAAAAAGCAAAAGTAGAGATCCAGGGAGATGACTTCCGTGAAGGTCTGACCGCTGTTATCTCTATCAAGGTGGCCGAACCGCAGTTTGAAGGACAGACAAAGACAAAGCTGGGTAACAGCGAAGTGACCGGTGCCGTAGACCAGGCCATCGGTGAAGCACTTTCGTATTATCTGGAAGAGCATCCGAAAGAAGCCAAGATCATCGTAGAAAAGGTTGTGCTGGCAGCACAGGCTCGTCAGGCTGCCCGTAAGGCACGCGAACTGGTGCAGCGCAAATCGCCGATGACCGGTGGTGGCCTACCCGGTAAGTTGGCCGACTGTTCTTCGAAAGACGCTTCCATCTGCGAATTGTTCCTTGTCGAAGGGGACTCTGCAGGCGGTACGGCTAAACAGGGCCGCGACCGTGTGTTCCAGGCTATCCTTCCGCTTCGCGGTAAAATCCTGAACGTGGAGAAAGCGATGGATCATAAAATCTTCGAAAGTGAAGAAATTCAGAACATCTTCCGTGCTATGGGTGTTACTATAGGTACAGAGGAAGATCCGAAAGAGTTGAACCTGAGCAAGCTTCGTTACCACAAGGTGATCATCATGACCGATGCCGACGTGGACGGAAGCCACATTGCCACTTTGATCCTGACTTTCTTCTTCCGCAGAATGCGTGCACTGATCGATAACGGATATGTTTACCTGGCAACTCCTCCTCTTTACCTCTGTAAGAAAGGAAAAGTAGAAGAATACTGCTGGACAGAACAGCAACGTCAGGCATTTATCGACAGATATGCCGCAGGTAATGAAAATCAGATCCATACTCAGAGATACAAAGGTTTGGGAGAAATGAACGATCACCAGTTATGGGATACGACAATGAACCCTGACAACCGTACACTGAAACAGATTACTATCGATAGCGCAGCCGAGGCAGACCAGATATTCGCGATGTTAATGGGCGAAGAAGTAGGCCCGCGCCGTGAGTTTATCGAAGAGAATGCCACTTATGCCAATATCGACGCATAAGTTTCCGGTAATTGGCAAGTAACCGTTTGTCGTTGCTTGCCTGTTATTAATTATTAATTGATAATTATTCATTCCTATGAATATGCAAGTCCGTCGTCCGAGTTTAGAAGCCTTATACAGGGAAGTTGACAACTTTACACCAAAGAAAGAAAAACCTCAACCTCCCCGCATAGGAATATCTTCAAACCGGAAAGACGGACTTTCCTGTATAGCCGAGACATACGTACAATCCGTACTGCAGGCCGGAGGTGCTCCGGTGCTGATCCCGGTAATCACAGATATAGAGGCGATTACAGCCATCGTATCCGGACTGGACGGATTACTGATAAGCGGCGGCGGCGATATGAATCCGCTTTATGTATCGGAAGAGCCGGTTCCTCAACTACAGGACGTGGATACTTTCCGCGATGAGTTCGACCTGATACTTCTTCGTTTGGCTACCAACCGCCAGTTACCGGTCATGGGTATTTGCCGTGGCCACCAGATCATCAATGTGGCATTCGGCGGTTCCGTTTATCAGGATATTTATTCGCAACATGAAGGCAAGCTGATCAAACACAGCCAGACATTATCACGTGAATATGCTTCCCACTCCGTCCGGATCACCGATCCGACCTCCCGCCTGTTTGAGATTTTAAAGAAGGAAACAAATGTACTTGTCAACTCTTTCCATCACCAGGCAATAAAAGAGGTTGCCCCCGAATTCAGGGAGACGGCTGTAGCCCCCGATGGTATCAACGAAGCTATGGAACATCCGGAAAAGGAAATATTCAGCGTTCAATGGCATCCGGAAGCAATGGCTTCCAACGGAGACGAATTAATGCAGGAGTTGTTCAAACATCATGTGGAAGCTGCCCGCCTGTTCAAAGAAGCCAAACGCATTCATCAGCGAAACGTAATACTTGATTCGCATACGGATACCCCGATGATCTTCCCCGGCCAGTTCAATCTCGGAGAGAAAGAAGGTGGCAAAGTAAATCTTCCGCTCATGGAAGAAGGCTTGGTCGATGCAGCCATCATGGTTGCCTATATTCCGCAAGGGAAACGGGACGATGCTTCATTGCACCAGGCTACAGATTTCGCCATAAACCGGTTGAATGAGATTCACCGCCAGATGGAGATAAACCGGGGCCGGATGAACATTGCCCATACTCCGCAGGAAGTATGGGTAACGAAAGATGCCGGGAAGAAAGCGATCATGCTCGGAATAGAAAACGGGTACGCCATTGGTAAGGATCTTGGTAACATTGCTCGCTTCAAGAAGCTTGGAGTCAGCTATATCACGCTCTGCCACAACGGTAGCAACGATATATGCGACTCTGCCCGCGGAGAAGCGGAATGGGGCGGTCTGAGTCCTTTCGGCAAAGAAGTGGTAGCGGAAATGAATCGGTTGGGTATTATGGTAGACGTATCGCATGCTGCCGAAAGCACATTTTACGATGCGCTGGAACTCAGCCAACTGCCGATCATCGCCTCCCACTCTTCCGCCCGTGCCTTGTGCAACCATCCGCGCAATCTGACCGACGATCAGTTGAAAGCGCTGGCTGCCAAACAAGGCGTCGTGCAAATCTGCCTGTACAAGGGCTTTATCAACGAAGATGCAGAAAAGGCATCTCTTACCGACGCTGTCCGCCACATCAATCATATTGTAAACCTGATCGGGATCAACCATGTAGGCATCGGTTCCGATTTTGACGGCGACGGCGAGCTGATCGGCTGCCGGGCAAGTAACGAACTGATAAATATCACTGTAAGGCTTCTGAAAGAGGGATATAGTGAGAATGATATAGCAAAGATATGGGGAGGAAATTTGCTGCGGGTCATGTCGCGCGTGCAAACTGCCTATAATGGATAAATAGATAATCTAAACAGTAATGATGCATATTTTGTATATAACACTACTAGCCTGTTCACTTTTGGCATGCAGCCAGGCAAAGAATCAGCAACAGGAGAAAACGACAGTCAGCCAGGCCGTACCTGTTACAAGCACACCTTCTTTTAACGCCGACAGTGCTTACACATACGTAGAAAATCAGGTAAAGTTCGGCCCACGTGTTCCGAATTCCCAAGCACACAAAGCTTGCGGCAACTACCTGGCCTCCGAACTGAAACGCTTCGGTGCCAAAGTCTACGAACAGGAAGCGACTCTTACCGCATACGACAATACGGGGCTGGAAGCCAAGAACATCATAGGGTCTTTCAATCCGGACAATAATAAACGTATTTTACTCTTCGCCCATTGGGATTCGCGTCCTTATTCAGACCACGATCCCGACCCTGCGAACTACCGTAAACCGATCGACGGTGCCGACGACGGTGGTAGCGGCGTAGGTGCATTGCTCGAGATCGCCCGCCAGATCGGACAAAAAGATCCGGGAATAGGCGTCGACATCATCTTCTTCGATGCCGAAGATTATGGTACTCCCGAATTTGTGAACGATTACAAACCTGATACCTGGTGTCTGGGTACGCAGTTCTGGGCTAAGAACCCGCACGTTCCGAACTACCGGGCCGACTTCGGTATCCTGCTCGACATGGTAGGCGCCAAAAACGCTACCTTTTTTAAAGAACAACTCTCACTGAGTAAAGCAGGTAATATTGTAGAAATGGTTTGGAGCACAGCCCGCAACCTGGGATACGGCAAGTACTTTATCAATGCAACAGGCGGTGCCATTACCGACGACCACGAGTATGTGATCAAAGGCCGTAACATCCCTTGCATCGACATTATCAATTACGATCCGGAGAGCGATCACGGCTTCGGTTGGTACTGGCATACCCAGAAAGACAATATGGAGAATATCGACCGCGAAACCCTCAAAGCCGTAGGGCAAACGGTACTGGAAGTAGTATATAACAGACAAAAGAAATAATAATACAACGATGACTATCAACGAACTTCAGGACAATGTTATTGAAGAGTTCTCAGCCTTCGACGACTGGATGGACAAGTATGCGTTGCTGATCGATTTAGGCAACTCCCTTCCCGCGCTGGAAGACAAGTATAAAACAGAAAGCAACCTGATCGAGGGATGCCAGAGCCGCGTATGGCTTCAGGCAGACTATGAGGACGGTAAGATTATATTCAAAGGTGAAAGCGATGCCGTTATAGTAAAAGGGATCGTATCGCTGCTGATCAATGTCCTGTCAGGCCACACACCACAGGAGATCCTGGATACCGACCTCTATTTTATCGAACAGATCGGCCTGAAAGAGCATCTTTCGCCTACCCGTTCGAACGGGCTGGTTGCCATGGTTAAACAGATGCGTATGTATGCGCTGGCTTACAAGACAAAAGAAGAAGCAGGTAAATAATAACCGGTAAACGAACAGTTTCCGGCAAGAGACAAAAAAGGTATGCCACACCCGTGACATACCTTTTTCTTTTCAATCAAATCCCTTTATTTTATTTCTGTACCATAATAAGGTCTGAAATCGTCATTAGACTTATAGATATAATAAGTCGTCGGATTTGTATAAGGATTATTGTAATGGAAGATAGCCGGATTGGCATTCAGTTCCGCCTGGTTCCATCCCGGAGTCCATCCCACAAATACGCCGTCCATATCCAGACAATGCTGGTAACGTTCGCAGTTCGTACCGAAGTATGCACGATGAATACCCACTTCCAGACGTTTGGCATCGAAATAGTTGACACCCTCACCCCAGAATTCCACGCCTTTCTGGAAGATATATTCATCCAGGAATGCATCGGCAGTAGTTGCTGTACAGGTATATGAAGGATTACGCGTTTTTACTATTGTTTCCAGAGCTGCCGCTGCTGCAGGAACACCGGAAGTATGAAGTGCCGCTTCCGCTTTCAGGAAATACATTTCTTCGATACGCATGACGGGATAATCGATAGCACCACCAATCGAATGTGTACGGTAATCGCCATTATGCGGACGGAACTTAATGTTTACATATACCCACGGCCACGACTGGAAGCCATAAGACGAGTTGATACGTGAACGGATCCATGACGGACTGCTGTTCAACTGATACTGATACTTGTCAGGGCCATATCCGGAATAGCTGTCTGTCCAATCGCTCTGAACCGAACTCGTACTCTCATCATTTACTGCCCATTTATTATTGATAAACTTACCGTCGGCATTTCTTTCCACCAGATAAGGTTCACCCTCTTTCTGATTGGTCGATTCATAGAGGAAGTTAGGAGCCAACCACGATTTCTTACGGAAATCGTTATCGGACAGACGTTCGTACCACTTACGATCGAGCGAACGCCCTACACGCCAACCGTAAGAACTGAAATTGGTTTCAGTCCCGAAGATCATAGCGAAAGAGAACGACTGGTCGTTTCCTGTTGCCGCAGTCGTGTTGCCTTCTGAAATAGAAGTCGCCCACATCCACGAATTCTGAGAGTTACGGTTATTGAAGCCGTTCGTAGGATCCGTCCATTGCGCCTCCGTCAACGGTGTACAACCGGCAACAGAAATAGCCTTATCCGCATATTCACCGGATTTCTGCCAGTAAGAAGCTTCATCTTTGTAAGAAGCGGAAGTATTTACACGCGAAGCCAGGTTAGCATAAGCACGGGCATACAAGCCATACACAACAGCCAGGTTCGGTTGGGTTTTATCCGTACGTGCATAACCGTCCAGATAAGTTTCCGCCTGTTGCAAGTCACTAAGGATCAAATCATAGGCAGCATCCACCGTTGCACGCGGATTATTCGATGCCTCTTCGCCGGTCGTTTTCTCCGTTACAATGGGTACCCCCAGATTGGTCAGGTCGTTTTCAGGACTCACATAGCTGAAACGGCTATCGGTAGGTTTCTTATATTCCATGATCTGAACCAGATCCAGATAATAAAGTGCCCGGTAAGCGTAACTGATCCCCAGATACCCCCTTTTGGAATCATCCAGATCATCCACATCGATCAGACCGATAATATCATTCACATTCTTAAGATAAGCATAGTAGAGATAAGAAGGATAAAGTCCGCGATTAGATCCCGTGGCACTTATCGCTCCATAACAGTAAGCCCCCATCGTATTATAACCGTTCGCGCCGGAGCAAACCAGCTGGGTCGTACTATGTTCGAGCATGGCACGCATGCTGGCATAAGAAATCATTTCAATCCCCCCGTCATCATTTATATATCCGCCCATCGAGGTATAAATGGAATTGACCATCCCCTGCAAGGCTGTTTCCGAGGCTTGTATCTGACTGTCCAACACATATTCTGTTGGTATTTTTTCTTCGATGCAACTGCTCAATCCCAGAAGAGCGACAGCAGCAAGAAATATCTTATATTTTTTCATGATGTTTTCCTTTTAATGATTAGAATGTCAATGAAATACCTCCCGAGATTGTACGTATCGGAGAATAAAGTTCCGAGTTGCTATATCCTTTCAGTGTATAACGTGGGTCAAATCCCTGCCGTGCAGAGAGGTACAACAGATTTTCGCCAGAGAAGTAAACACGTATATTCTGTATGTTATACTTTTGTGTCAGGCTCGAAGGCAATGTGTATCCGAAGTTGATATTCTGAAGATTCACATAGCTTGCATTCGTAATGAAACGGTCTGAACGTGAAGCCTGCGAATAAGTTTCAGAGAACATCAGGCGCGGAACACTGGTATTCGTATTTTCAGGAGTCCATGCGTTGAAAATATCCTTATGCCAGTTGGTAGAAGATGTTCCTCCGGTATGCATCAGCAGCTGATAGACATAGTCGTATGCTTTACCACCGATCTGGTAGTTCAGGTTGATTGAGAAATCGAAGTTACGGTATCTGAGCGTCGTACCCAAACCACCGGAGAACTTAGGCAGCGCGTCACCAATCAGATAATCGGTTGCCTGATTCACATCCTTGGTTGTTTCCTGTCCTGTCACATTGCCTGCATCGTCCAGAATATCTTTATAGAACAACGATTCTCCTGTGTCCGGATCAAGACCGGCAAACTTCGGCAAGTACCAGGTATAAAGAGAAAGACCTTCTGCCACGAAATATTTGTATTTGGACACAAACGATTTATCCAGATTGACATATCCGTCATGGCCTTCCACCTTCGTTGTCTTAATCTTATCAGGCAAAGTCAACACCTTATTCTTCACATGCGTGATATTGAAGTTTATATCCCACTGGAAATCTTTGTTACGTATCGGCGTAGCCTGTAAAACCAGTTCAAGACCCGAGTTACGCATATCTCCCAGGTTGATATAATAACTGGTGTAACCGATTGAAGGAGGCGTGTTAAGGGAGAACAGCATATCACTCGTTTTGCGGTAGAAATAATCTACGCTACCACCCAGGCGTCCCTGGAACAGATCGAATTCCAAACCCACATTCCAGTTCGTATTGGTTTCCCAGGTAATATCACTGGCACCTTTCTGCCGCCACTGATAAGCCGCTTCATTATCATTGTTGACAATAGTATAAGAGTCGGCATACAAAACATCACCGATATACGAACCGATATTATCGTTACCCTGCGAACCAACAGAAGCTTTCAGTTTCATGCTATTCGCCCAGGGGATATTATAGAACTGCTCTTTTGAGATAAGCCATGCACCGCCTACCGACCAGAAGTTACCCCAACGGTTATCTTTCGAGAAGTTGGAAGAAGCGTCACGACGGTAAGATACCGAACCGAAATACTTCGCATCATAATTATACATCGCACGGAAGAAATAACCTTCGTTGTTGTAAGACCGGGAGTAAGAAGTCGGATTATTGTCCAGGTTCAGAACAGTAGCCAACTCACGCGTACCGTCTATTCCGAAGTTATAACCGGAAGCTTTCAGGTACTCATATTTGTAATCATAATATTCATGTCCAAGCAGTGCACTTACGTCATGTTTACCAAACTGCTTATTGTAATTCAACAGCTGCTGGGTATTATATGTAAATGTACGCAGAGATCTTTTTTCGAGCGAACCGTTGTCGGACGAGTCTGTATAGTAATCAACAAAAGGACTTTTTGCATACGTATAACGCCGGTCGTAATCATAAGCATTGGCATTGAAAGTGAATGTAAGGTCTTTCGTCAGGTTAATATCGGCATAACCACTGGCAATAAATGAGTTACCGGTTGTTTCATCCGTTCTGTATTTATTCGTAAAGATACCGTTACCACCTACACCTCCTCCGCGGTTCAAATCATAATTTTTAGCGAAGTCATACATTTTCTCTCCCCACTGGTCGACCATGATATTTTTATTGGCATCACGGAAATAAACCGGATAGATAGGAGCCTGTGTCTTGATCGTACTCCAGATAGTTCCGGTACCGATAGTTCCTTCATAAGTCTGGCTGTAATCGTACTTGGAATAGTTGAAGTTTGCACCGACTTTCAACCATGTCTTTGCCTGGTAATCGAGCTTTGCACGGGCAGTCAGACGCTTCACGGCCGATCCTTCCTGAATACCATCCTGATCCAGGTAACCCACTGAGGTATAGTAGTTGATACGGTCGGATGCTCCGGATATAGACACATTGTATTCCTGACGGAAACCGTTCTGCAATCCTTCTTCTTCCCAATCGTCGGCCTGCAGCCAGAATTGTCTGTCATTATATTTATAGAGGGTTCCCATAGTTGCATTCGGATTCATCACACCTCCCTGCTGGATAAAATCCTGTCCGTCGGGAACTGAATAAACCATATAACCAGGACCTACACCACTCGACGAACTAGTCAGATGACGATTAGCCTGTGCATGCGCATCGGTAGACGACAAACCTCCTCCGCTTTCCGTTGTATAATAGTTATACAGCATCTTATAATAAGTTTCATAGAACTCCTGTGCGTTGGTCGACTTATAGTTCTGCAAACCGTTACTGTTGACACCCCATTTAGCATCGACGCTTACTTTTGCATCTCCGCTCTTACCTTTCTTCGTCGTGATCATAATCACCCCGTTAGCACCGCGGGCACCATACAAGGCATTGGATGCAGCATCTTTCAATACGGTCATCGACTCGATATCATTGGAGTTGATCAGGTTCAAGTCCCCATCGAAAGGCATCCCGTCGACAACGATCAGAGGTTCAGTATCTGAAGAAATAGAACCGAAACCACGGATGGTAATGGAAGGCGAACTACCCGGCTGTGAGGAAGTGTTGCTCAACTGCACACCGGCAACACGTCCGGCCAACGCACTGGCGGGGTTAACAACCTGTGCTTTAAGAAGATCATCCGCTTTTAAGATACCGGCTGAACCGGTAAACGCTTCTTTAGTTGTCTTACCGAAAGCCACTACTACCACTTCGTCGAGTGCCTGGCTGTCTTCCTGCAATACGATCTGGAGATTATTCCGGTTTCCCGGTTTGATTGTCTGGGTAACAAAACCCACATAAGAGATTTGTAGTGATGCGTTAGACGGGACAGACAGTTCAAACCGACCGTCGACATCCGTCATAATACCGTTAGTAGTCCCCGTTTCAACAACGCTGGCACCAATTACCGGATCACCATTCTCATCTTTTACAATACCTGTTACCCTACGGGCATTCTGAGTTGTGGATGCGGACTCTTGTACCGCTACTGCAGAATGTTCAATGCTTGCACTCAACTCTGTCGTTGCCTGCTTTGCAGAGATATTACTCTCAGCCATCGAAGGCAAACTAAGACAAAATAAAGCCATAGGCACAAAAATGACTTTCTTTGTGTAATTCATAACATAATTAATTAGTGATTAGAACTCATAAAAATCAAAAACGAAAGAAAATGGCGCATGTGCATAGTCTTGGCGCACATAGCCGATGGACATAATTTCCTCCTTTTAGTGTTTGTCGTCATAATTCAAAATTAACGGTTTTTACTTAATACAACTACAGCAGCCATTTTTCATGGCCTGTCAGAAAAGGCAATCTATCAAATCAGACTACCGACATCTTCGTCTCCTTTAAATATCTTCTACTCAATTCATTAGTGAGAATATTATTTTGCAACAGTTCACATAGAACTCCGGTTATTAATGGCTGAAAGGCGTTGATTTAATACATAAATTAGCTACAATATGTTTTTTTTATTTATTTTTCACCGTAATGTATGCTGTTTTTATGAAAATTACTATATTTGTAGCGTATTATTTCGCTATAGTTCTATGTGAACTAAGTCTATCCCCATATCCCCCTAGATATTTACCATGAATATATAGGCTTTTTTCATCGAAGTACTTACTTTTTTTCTCCGAGATGCCCATTTTTACCAGTTTTACACCCCCATTCCGACGATGCTCACACCCGGGTGTCGAGGCCGTCTAGACCCGGGTCTCAAGATATATTTCATACTATATCTTTGATAATAAGCAATATACTTTATGACAAAAGATAGGTATGTATTTGATTTCAGGACAAGACAGTTGACAGTTGGTGATAGATGAGTGATAGTTAAGTGATAGTTGAAAACAGCAACTATCACTACCACAAGCGTTGATTATAGGGACATTAAACAGGGGCGTGATAGTAGTGATAGTTATTTTTCAAATACTTAGTACAGCAGGATATGAATAAGTTTACGCATTCCTCTTTGCAATCATATGGATACGCCATGCCATATCCCTATCCGAGTCGGAGCTTAAGATTTTATAAAACAGTTTCATAGCTTCGGCTTCCTTATAGTTCAGCATACCGCTGTTTATCCAGTCACCCAGACAAATAAGGAGTGTCGGGAAATCCATTTCCAAAGAGAAATATTCGTCGTTCTGTGTATAAAACGCAGGTAAACAATAATGTTCAGCTGTCATTGCGACTGTCGGAATAGAAGAAAAATCAGCATCGCCACTCAGATAATTCAGGAAAGCATTATTAGTTTCCCGATCCATTGCGATGTAAATCCCGTGGGAATATTTCCGGAACCAATATGTCAGATGAAGCGGCCATTCGGTGAAATCACCATCAACCTTTTTCACATAGACACCCAGCACTCCGTCCCGATCGAAGTCGAGACGCATACCCTGGATATTTTCCGACAGTTTCTTATTCAGATATTCGAGTACGCCTTCAACAAACTCGACCTTCTCGTAGGTCTTACCCTCCCATTCGACAGTACCGGCTGTCCCTTGCGAGACTTTAAGTATCTGATCCGTAAAGTCGAATACAGCAGACCTTGTCAAAGAAGATGTCACTTCGTACACCAGCGTTGCACGCAGTTCTTTACTATCACAAACTCCTGAAAAAGAGAGATCATAACACTCATAATAACTGGTTGTTCCTTTCAACTCGATATATCCTTGTCCAGGTTCGACAGCAACCTCAAACTCTACCGGTTCGTCGGTGGGATAAACACCGGACAACCTGACTTGCATAAACTTCCCATCCGTACTGACCGACACGAGTTCTACCTGAGCACCCAGCATCTTATTCTGATTAAGCGTCAACGACAATTTATCTTCAGAATAACTTCCACAAAAATTCTGAGGATCGACAAACTCGTCTTCATCGTCTTTATCACTGCAAGACGAAAGAAGATTCAAAAACACTGTTCCCAGCAACAAAAGAAATAGCGGAAACAAAGCGATATTAATACTAGTCTTTTTCATACCCTGATCAGATTAAACGATAGACTACAAATATATCGAAATAAACAGGAAAAAGACAAAGGGAAGCCGTTTATTTCAGAAGTCCAACATTAATTGTTCAGGGAGTAAAGTAAATGTTTTACGGTGATAGGGAGTGATGCCGACAGCGCGGATAGCTTCACGGTGGGCTTTAGTAGGATAGCCCTTGTTTTCAGTCCAATGGTAATCGGGGTATTCTTTAGCCAATTCGTCCATATAGTCGTCACGATAAGTTTTGGCCAGAATAGAGGCGGCTGCGATACTCAGATATTTACCATCACCTTTCACTACAGTTGTGTGGGCAATGTCGGGATATGGAGTAAAACGGTTTCCGTCGATCAGCAGATGTTCGGGCTTTACTGCCAGTTGATCGATAGCCCGGTGCATGGCCAGGAAAGAAGCTTTCAATATATTTATCTTGTCTATTTCTTCGGGGGTGACGATACCGACTGCCCAGGCAATGGCTTCACGCTCGATGACCGGACGTAAAGCATAGCGCTTCTTCTCGCTCAGTTGCTTACTGTCGTTCAGATCATCATTCTTAAAATCGGGTGGAAGGATCACTGCCGCAGCAAAAACAGATCCGGCCAGACATCCGCGTCCCGCCTCATCACATCCGGCTTCTATCCGGTTGGGTTCTAAATAAGGTAACAGCATACAAGTTAGATTAATTTGTTACTTTCTTGTTTCTCAGCATCCAGGGCCGTAACACAAAATAGGCGAACAAGGTAGCCAGCACTACTCCGGTCGAGTTGGCCAGAAAGTCGAACCAGTCACCACCCCGGTAAGTGGTGCAATATTCCTGAAGTAATTCGATCGCTCCTCCCATCAAGATCGGACAAAGTACAGCTCCTATCCAGGCATGCCACATCACCTCGTCATACTTCCGGTGGTTGCGAAGGAACTCGATCCATAGCATTCCCGATACCCCGCCGTACATGCAAAGGTGCACCAGCTTGTCCATATTCGGGATCTTCGTTATCTCCATCGTCGGCGGTTTGAAAAACGACAGGTAAATGACTATTGCGATGACAGTTAAAGATATCGGATATTTCTTCAGGTAATATAACATAAACTACTTATTAAAACATTTTTCTTACACGCTCTATCCCGGCGGCAAAAGTATCAATTTCTTCTTTCGTGTTATAGAATGAGAAGGAAGCGCGAACCGTCCCTTCAATGCCTAACGCCTGCATCAGCGGCTGTGCACAATGATGTCCGGTGCGGACAGCTATCCCCAGACGATCCAGTAACATTCCCATATCATAATGATGGATATTTCCGACCAGGAAGGATAGAACCGCCCCTTTGTGAGCCGCCTGCCCGAAAATACGCATTCCTTCGATCGCATTCAGCTTCTCCGTTGCATAGCGCAATAATTCATCCTCGTAAGCGGCTATATTCTCCATCCCCAGATGATTGACGTACCGCAACGCTTCTGCCAGCGCTGTACTGCCGATATAATCGGGCGTACCTGCTTCAAACTTGAAAGGCAGTTCATTGAAGGTCGTCTTTTCAAAAGAAACGGTCGAAATCATTTCACCGCCTCCCTGGTAAGGGGGAAGCTTATCCAGCCATTCTTCCTTTCCATACAAAACACCGATACCGGTCGGCCCGTACACCTTATGTCCGGAGAATACATAAAACTCGGCATCCAGATCCTGTACATCCACAGCGAGGTGGGGAACAGCCTGCGCTCCGTCGATCAGCACCGGCACATCGTGCTTATGCGCTTCTTCGATCATCGCCTTTACCGGGTTAATAGTTCCGAGCACATTGGATACGTGGGTTACGGAAACCAGGCGGGTACGGTCGGAAAATAACTCGCGGAACTTATCCATCTCGAGCTCTCCCTTTTCATTCATCGGGATCACTTTCAAGGCAATCCCTTTCTTTGCCGCCTGTATCTGCCAGGGAACGATATTGGAATGATGCTCCATGACCGAGAGGATCACTTCATCGCCTGCCGACATACATTCGTCGGTAAAGCTGGAAGCTATCAGGTTGATCGCTTCGGTCGTGCCGCGTGTAAAAATAATCTCGTTAGAGGAGCGGGCATTCAGAAACGACTGTACAGTTTTGCGTGCCTCTTCGTGTGCTTCCGTAGCGGCCTGGCTCAGGAAATGAACACCACGATGGATATTGGCATTTACATTATAATAACCGCTTTCAATCTTTTCCACCACCTGGCGTGGCTTCTGCGTTGTAGCACCATTATCGAAATAGATGAGCGGCTTACCGTATATCTTATGTTCCAGAATAGGAAAATCTTTCCGGATAGATTGTATATCTAACATAGCTCGTGTATCTTTAGTCTTATAACAAACGCCAAAGATACGATGTTTATTTTAACAACGGCGAGATATTCATTTATACAGATATAAGAATATAAAAAAAGCCTTTCGTTCTCACGAAAGGCTTTTCCATTCCCTCAATACTAGTTACTCTACATCTTCTGCTATCGGAGTTTCTTTGAACGCCAACAACGGGAAGAAAATAAACGGTAATAAAAGCAGACCTACAGCAAATTCGTTGCTACCCTTTCCGTACTTAGCCGCGATATCACGGTACAACAGGAAACACAAATAAATGTTGTAAATCGGAATCAGGAAAAACCAGAACTTAACAGGTTCCCACTTAGCGATACGCAACATTACAATGATGTTGTAGAACGGAATGATACAAGCCCACCCTTTCTGGCCGAAAGTTTCAAAAACCTTCCACATACTAACGATCATCAGTATGGATAAAGCCAGTTGAATAATTGATCCAATCATTACAGTTAGATTTTAGATATTTAAATATTATTTACAAGACAAAGGTAAACTTTTTATACCGATATCTTGTTACAATTTTAAAGAAAAAACGACTAACAATTTCACGCAGAGACCAATTATCATAATTATCAACAGAAAATACTCCGAAATTATTTCTTCTGATAAAAACGTACCCAGTCAATTTCCATTTCCACGGGCAGATCAGCAGGTTCTACGGCTCCTACCCAACTACCTCCCAACTGCATATCCAACAGAAGATAGAACTGCCCTTCGCTGAAGGGGTATTGTCCTTCCTTGTCTGTTTCAATACGCGGATAGGTAAACGTATGGTTGTCGTTTATGAAGAAAACAAGGCTGTCGGGATACATTTCAACGGTATAGGTGTTGAAATCATCACGGTTTATCAGGCCTGTACCTCCTTGCTTCGGGTTGTCTTTGATGCCCAGGTTGAAGGTATAGTTTGAATGGACGGTCTGATAGGCGATACTATCGTTATTCAGGCGTTCCATAATATCGATCTCCCCTCCGTTCGGCCATTTACCATCCTGAGGCAGCAGCCAGAAAGCAGGCCATGCACCGGTTGCCCCGTTCAGTTTGGCATGGATTTCCAGACGGCCGTTATTAAAGCCGACTTTATCTTTTGTATAGACTCCCCCGGTAATGAAAGGAGCCGTATCAGTCCGCAGGCTGTAATTGACCAGTCCGCGCAGGATCAGTTTTCCGTCCCGCATGGCATAACAGGAATCGAAGTCGGACATGTAGTTATTCCAATCGGAACCTCCGCGGGGTATCTTACTCCAGGAAGCCGGATCGAAACTATCCGCCTGATCAAAATTATCTTCCCAAACCAGTGTCCATTCTTTGGGTTGCTGTGCACAGGAGAATACACACATTACACTGAAGCATACTAAAAACCAAGATAAACCTTTCTTCATAATCCATTAAATTTATTGTTCGGGATAAAGGTATTCATTTTACCGGTTTTCGCCAAACTCTGTTTGCTGGCGTTCCACCTCTTTTAGCTTCAGCGCATTCAACTCTTTCTTTAAACGCTCCACTTCACGTTCTGCTGATAATTTGACCGTTGCAGCCTGGCCGCTTCCGACAGAAGAAGCAGGGATCAGAGCGGCCTCCGAAGGATTATAAATCAACGGAAAAGCTGTTGCCTGGCTATCAAACTCCAGTTCTGCACTTAACGGCATCTGCGAGCCTTCAAACAGGACACTGGCGGTTACTTTGATCTTACCCGGTTTCAAGGTAGACTGTACCAGGACAGGGGCGGTTCCCCACTTCACCGGAGCCGGATTTGCCATTACATCCGAACCACCTAACAGACGACCTTCGCCTTCTACGTTGAATTTGATGAAATAGTTATTCAGACGTTTGATGTTGCCCTGCTTGTCGGCTACGGCGGCAACTACGGTAACGAAATCGGAACCGTTGGCTTCGAGGTTCGTCCCTTCGTTATCCACCCATAACAAAAGTTTTTCGGGACGGCGAGCCGGGGTGACCTTATGCGTGGCTACCACCTTCCCGTCTATCAGACCTTCGGCCAGCAAGTAAACATCATCCTGCTTTCTATCTCTTGAAAGTGCTTTATCCACCATAAAATCATACATACCCGGGAAAGTGATTACCGGTGAAGGCATTCCTTTCCGGTTCTTATCCTTTTTATAAGTGGCAGTCTTTCCGTCTTTATTGAAGGTCAGGCGCACTTCATCGCAATTGGAATAAACCACTACATCCTTGCCGGAGAAAGGAGTCATTTCATTGGCGATAAATACCATCGGCCCTGTCTCGGCTATCCCATCACTTTTAACCGGCGGACGCTGTGCCATGAACATATAATAAGAGAACTTAGGCTGACGGAACACATCCATGATTCCTCCATAGAATGGGTCGGGATGGTAACCGCGCTGATGATCGAACGAATGCCACAGGCAGCCGCCTACATGCTGGCGGGAAGTCTGGAACAAAGCGTCATAACTGGTATACGGATAAGAAGGGGAAGCGTAATGCTGCGCCTGTATCAACATGGCTTGTTCACCCCAGTTACGGGCTACGCGGCTGGGTGAGTTATGCGAATTCCAGTCGTCTACGTTATCTCCCCATTCGCGGGTGAAGTATGTCTTGGTATCGTCCGCATGCTTCAGCGCCCATTCCGGGTCTGCATTCTGCGGATGGGCGAAAAGAACCGGGAAGACTTCGTGTCCACGGGCTTCGCTGTCGCTGCCGCAATAGCAGGAAGGGTACGGATATTCGGCATGTACGATATCGTTGGTGTTCTTGGCGAAGTCGGCCGGATACCAGGTCTCGTTCAGGATCGGCTCCCAAAGCCATACCGAAGGATGGTTACGGTCGCGACGTACCAGGTGACGGATATCGCTGTATACCCGCTGGGCGAATTCGGGAGCGTCGTTCCAGAACTGCCAGCCCGGTGTATTGACGATCACGAACAAACCCAATTCGTCGCAGGCATCCATAAAAGCCGGATCTTGCGGACAGTGGGCGTTGCGGATCACTTCCATTCCGACGTCCTTCAACTTTTTGGCATCGCGCCAGTGGATGCTGTTCGCTACGGCATTACCCACCACGGCAAAGTCCTGATGGCGGTTAGCGCCGATCAACGGCTTGTCATAAGGTTTACCGTTCAGCCAGAAACCTTCTTTTCCTTTGAACTCGATGCTCCGGATACCGATACGGCGGCGGTAACCGTCGATCACATTGCCCTGTTCGTCACGGATGCGGACAAGCAGATTATATAATGTAGGTGAAGACGGGCTCCACAGCAAGGGATCTTTCACCAGCAGTTTATCCGAACTGCTTACAGACTTGCCCGGTTTTACCCGTATCTTGGTGTTCAGAAAAGCCACTTGTTTCCCATCTGGTTGCTGCAACTCATATTCCACTATTCCGGTAAACGATTTCTTTGTTTCATTACGCACCTGTATCTTCAGGAGCACGTCTGCCGATGCATCCGATACGTTATCGTAGGCAACAAAGAGTCCGCCACCGGCCACTTCATCCGCATAATTCGGATCGGTGATAAAGATATTGTTATGGGCGATCAGCCAGCAGTCCCGGTAGATACCTCCGAAATAGGTATAATCGAGTACGTCCTGCGCTTTGCCCGGGGGATAGGAAGGATCGTCGCTGTTATCGGCCCATACTGCGATCACATTGTCGCCATTCCAGTCCAACACATCCGTTACATCCACTACGACAGGCAGGTAGCCTCCGAAATGTTCCGTCAACTGCTTGCCGTTGACAAACACTTTGCTCTTTCCCATGATCGCTTCGAAATGCAGGAAGAGTTTCTTTCCTTTCAAGGCTGCATCGGGAGTGAAATGCTTGCGGTACCACGCTTCCCCCTGGTAGTTGATACAACCACTGGCTTCGGTGGGCAAGTATTCGATGCCGTTCGGCAAGGAAACGACCGTCCAGTCTTTGTCGTTAAAGTCTTTTGCATCGGCTCCCGGTGCAGCTCCTTTATAGAGACGCCAGGCCGGGTTCATGGAAAACACTTCACGCCCGGAATGATCCATTCGGAAGAAACCGGCTGTTGAAAACTCCGGTTGATGCGCCGCCCACAAAGGGAAGCAGAGCAGACAGATAAAAAGAGTTACTATTATTTTCTTCATGGTTTATTAATTTATGATGTTGTTTATTCAATTATTACGACAACCGTAACTGTATTGTTACGATGGCCGTAACTTACCGTTTACGATGACCGTAACAACTCGTTTACGATCGCCGTAACCGTGTTGTTATGACGATCGTAAATCCTTTCTTATTCTTTTATCCATTGAAGCACCTTCTTCATCATCGGGATCTCGTACAGATAGAGCCAGTCGCTGTTGTCTGTTTTTGAGGCCAGATGATTATGATGGTTCATATCGGCGATAAATCCTTCCGGTTGCTGCATGAAACGGGTTTCCGAATAAACAGACTCCAGGTTCTTGCGCATCACCTTAAAATAATCGCATACTTCCCGGATCTTCACCTGTGCCGCTTTACGACCGGCTTCATCCTTTGCCGTATCGTATTCGTTCAATGCCAGAATAAGACGTACCGGATAGTTCTGCAGGTTGTTCGTCTGTTCGTAGACCTTCAGCGTATAACGGTTGCGCAAGGCATTCCGTTCAGCCGCCAACACGCCTTCACGGATCGTCTGATAACGTTTCGCCTCTTCTTTCGCCTTGTCGATCTTCTCCTTATAGGTTTCGCTCCAGGCACCCGGATGTTCTTTATCCGGCAGACCGATCAAGGTAAAAGCGGTCGTTCCCCAGGCGGGGTTGCGGCGTCCTGACGATACCAGCGCATCATCGAAGAAAAAGATTGCCTTTTCCAATTCATCCAGGAAAACCATCCGGTTCTCTTCGGGGCGGAATCCGTACTCACGTTGGGCATGTACCTTCTTAAAGGCCGCCACATCACGTGCCGTCGGGTTCCAGCCGAACTCCCCTTGTGCGATATATCCGCGCCAGACTGTTTCCGGATGGGGTGAACCGTCGTCCCAAGCTGTTGCCAGAATCCCTTCCAGATGATTTTCGGCCACCAACCGGCTGAAGCCCCTCACATATTCCGACCGGGTATCCTTGCGGGGAAGGAAAGGGGAATCGCCGGCCGATGCAGCAGTCGCCCCCATCACTTTCAGCCCTTTGTCGCTATACCATTTCAAGAGCCGCTGATGGGCAGGAGACGTGGCATCCTCATATTTCCAACGCATATACACACATTCTTTCGGAAAAAGGTCGATAGCTTTATCCAGCTTATCGGTATTCCAAACCTTTGCCACTTCGTCTTCCGGCTTGTCGCTCAATGCGAGTTTCCAGATACCGGCATATTTAAGCGGCATATCATCCCAGAATATAGGGGTACGGCCATGATCGACTGCAAAACGGCAGACTTTCTTCAACCAGATCATCTGAAGTTCAAAAGCAGACTTGCCGGTTGCCTTACAACGGTCGTCGATACCGATCGCGGTAATCTCGTCTCCCCCTACATGCAGATATTTGCCATAAGGCATGGCTTCCAGGGCATCCAGGTATAAGTCGAACTGTACCTCATAGGTGCGGGGATCGGAAGGGCAGAACTCCCAGTCGCTGGCAGGGTTCTCCCTCAACTCCCAATGGTGCTTGAGGATAAATCCGGCATGTCCCAGACCTTGCACCAGTGGGCTGATCTCCACATTCCGCTCTTTCGCATACCGGCATAATGCCTGCATTTCCTGTTTGCTGATCGCATTCGGAGCCCCGGCTTCGGGACGGCGGGTGAAACGCAGTTTGTCTTCCAGTTCCCAGATGATGGCATTTATTTTATAACGGGCCAGTTTATCCACCATCCGGTAATAGTAATCCATCCGGTCGAGATGATGCTTGGTATCCAGATGGACGGCACGGTAGGCGATCGCCGGATAATCCGTTATTTTCATCGGCGGTATCTCCTTCTTAAAGTCGCGGCTGTCTTCGAGTAATTGTTCCAGCGTCTGGCAACCATAGAAAAGGCCTGCCTCATCACGGGAAGTGATGGTAACTCCTTTGCCTGTTATTTCAAGTACGTACCCTTCCGGAGAGTCCGGCACACCGGTTTGCGACAACCGGAAATGAATACCTTTACCAGCCCGTTCACTCTGAGGTAATCCGTTTGTGATGGCTCCCAGCACAGGGATCGGAGCTTCTCCGTCGGCTACTACATACGACAGTTCCCCGTAATCCCACCCTTTGCCAGCCTGAATCTCGATCGACTGGGGCTGGGGTAAGAGTTGAAACGTCTTATCCAGGTTACGAGCCAGCAAGCTGCCCGTAACCAATAACATCGATAGGAATAAGGCAGTTTTCATTGTCTTCCGAAATTAAATAATGGGGATTCCGTACGCGCTCCATCCAACAATGCTTCCAGTTCCTCCACTTTCTCCGGGTTTTGCTGAGCCAGATTATGGTCTTCATGGATATCGTTACTCAGGTCGTATAGTTCCAGAATCGTCTCGCCTACGATCGGCTGACGGATCAATTTCCAATTACCGCTGCGTAAAGCTTCACGGCCATTCAGTTCATGAAATTCCCAATACAAGTAATCGTGTTGCTTCTGCCCTTCTTTAGAATACAAAGTGGGTAAGAAAGAGATTCCATCCCCTTGCTCCGGTAAAGTAACACCGGTCAATTCAGCCAACGTAGGCATCACATCCCAGAAAGCACTGATATGATCCGTCTTAACACCGGCCTTGATCTTATCCGGGCACCAGGCAACCATCGGAACACGGATACCGCCTTCGTAAACATCCCGCTTGACACCTTTCAGCGGCCCGTAGCTCTTGAAATAATCGGGGTTAGCTCCACCTTCCCGGTGAGGGCCGTTGTCGCTGGTAAAAATAACGATCGTATTCTTATCCAATCCCAGTTCTTTCAATTCTGCCATTACATCGCCGACATATTTATCCAGTCTCGATACCATAGCAGCAAAAGAGGCATAAGGCTTTTCAGACGGATGATACCCCATCTTGCCGTCGTAAGGAACTTCTTCAAAAGCATTTTCATACTGCTGATAGATAGAGTCGTGCGGCAGATTTAACTCGGCATGGGGCAACGTATAAGTCAGCATGGCATAGAAAGGTTTATCTTTATTGTCGCGGATAAACTTCAGGGCCTGTTCATGGATCAGATCCTGCGAATAGACCTTACGCCCTTCCTTATCGTTTTCATGCAAAAAGACTGTATCGTTATTATGCCACAAATGATCGGGATAATAACTATGTGCCTGACGCTGGCAATTATATCCGAAAAACTCATCGAAGCCCATCGTAGAAGGAACAGAGGAAGAACCCGGATACCCCAATCCCCATTTACCGAAAATACCGGTGGTATATCCGGCCGATTTCATCAGTTTACCCAGGGTATAGGTATCGACACTCATCGGTTGCTGTCCTTCCGGATCGATCTCTTTGTTTCCGCGTATCTGGGAATGTCCGGTATGCAGTCCGGTCATCAACGAACAGCGTGACGGGGCACTGACCGTACATCCCGCATAATGCTGGGTGAACAACATACCTTCCTGCGCCATCTTATCGATATTAGGCGTATGGATTTTCGTCTGTCCGTAACAGCCGATATCGCCATATCCCAGGTCGTCGGCTAGAATGTAGATCACATTCATCGGAACTTCTTTCTTCGGAGCTTCACTTTTGCAGGCGGACATTCCGGCTAACAGAGTTCCGCCCAAGCATAATACAAGTTGTGTTTTCATATCTATTTTATATCTAATGTTATTTTCTTTTCTTTCAATTTATCCGACCAGACGGTTATCACAGCCGTACCCGGTGTATCGGTTGCCTGAAGCAGCAAGACGCATTTTCCTCTGAAAGTACGGCAACGGGGCTGCTTATAAGGAAACATATCCACCGGATCGCCATTATCCACACCTAACAGACGGACAGAACCTTCCAACTCAAAAGAGAGTTCTTCGGATGCATACGGACATAAAACGCCATCCTTGTCGACAACACCTAATTCCAGCCGGGCAACATCGCCGGTGCCAGCCCTTAACACGGATTTATTTGCCGAAAAAGCGACAGTATAAGGAGAAGAAGCCGTCTGCTGTAAATCCGTTACGACAATTTCATGGCCCATCTTTGCTCTTGCTTCTATCTTCCCGGCTTTATACGGGACTTTCCACACTAACTGTTCCCCCTCATAAGGTTGCGTTCCCAAAGATACACCATTTAATAATAATTCGACAGAATCGCAGTTAGTATATACAACAACCGGCACTATTTGCCCTTCCTTTCTGGTATGAGTCCAATGGGGCAGCAAATGCACCATCGGCTTGTCGCTCCATAAACTCTGATACAGGAAGTAAGCATCTTTCGGCATGGCCGCTACATCTATGATCCCAAAGTTGCCGCACCGTTGCGGCCATGCCGCCTCTCCCAGATAATCGAAACTGCCCCAGCGGAATTCTCCCATCAGCCAGGGGAATGAACAAGTTCTTTGCCAGGACTTCCGGATACTGATACGAACCGAAGCATTATCATACGAAGACTGGTAATAAGGATTCGCTGCTTCCTCCGGGAAAAATTCCTCGTCGGTCAGATCTGGGATCGGATAAACCCGTTTCTCAAACTGATCCCATTTCACCGGATCACCCTGTTCCCAGGGAGCGGGAAAGTCCCTCCTTCGCCATTGTGTCTTTGTCCGGTAAACGCCACGGGTCTGATAGGTATGAGGTACCTCTGTCGCCACGGCACATACGGACGGAAAGTTTTTCCGGAACTTTTCAAATTCCCCCACTTCTTCCCCGTTCCCGTTAAACCCTACAATATCGAGACTACCGAAATTCTTCTTGTAATCAACAGACATGCCACGGGTAGGATCGGCACCGCCCTGCGTTACCGGACGTGTATCTAATGAATGGAAGAGATTGACCAGGTTACATTGAATTTCTGCAGAAGACTTATATACTTCATTTCCTATGCTCCACATAATGACTGAGGGATGATTCCGATCGCGTTTGATAAAAGCGGTCATATCCTTTTCCCACCATTCCTCAAAGTAATTGCCGTAATCGTCGGCTGCTTTCGGCGTGTTCCATCCGTCCAGTCCTTCATTCAGCACCATCAACCCCATCGTATCGCACATGGTATAAAATTCCGGAGAGAAAGGGTTATGAGCCGTACGGATTGCATTACAACCCATCTCTTTTAAAAGTTTCAGACGGTAATACAAAACATCTTCAGGTACAGCCGCTCCCACAGCACCAGCGGTATGATGATCGCAAACGCCTTTCAGCTTGACTACCTTTCCATTCAGCTTAAAGCCAAACTCCGGACTGAACGCCAACGAACGGAAACCAACCGGTTGCCGAACCTCATCCACCACCGTTTCTCCTTTCTTCAACTGGCAAACCAATGTATAAACGAACGGATTATCCGGCGACCAACGTTCGGGATAGACCACTTCCATCTCTACTTTATCTCCGGAAACAACATTTCCAGTCCCGGAACTCCGGGCTACGGTTTGTCCGCTCTTATCCAGTAAACAGGATACTACCTGCACCATTTCTTCTGCCGGATTTACAATCGATACGTCGACCGAACAAACAGCCTTATCCGGCAAAAAGGTATCTACATTAAAATAAACACCGGAATAACCGATATGCACCGGAGAAGATACATGCAGATATACATGCCTGTAAATACCAGAACCGGTGTACCAGCGTCCGGTAAGAGGTTTGGACTGGTCGACTTTAACGGCAATACAATTATCGCCGGTTTTCAGATAAGGAGTCAAGTCATATTCAAAACCGATATACCCGTTAGGACGTTTCCCCAGCGAATGCCCGTTTATCCAAACCTCGCTGTTCAAATAAATACCGTCGAACTGAATACGGACTTTCTTGCCGTTCCAATCCGGATCATAAGAAAATGTTTTCCGATACCATCCTATTCCTGCCGGAAGAAAACCGCTTTGCCAGTCTGTACCGTTGGCCGTTTGTTCATAAGCACCTTCTATGCTCCAGTCGTGAGGTAAATCGAGCGCACGCCAGTCAGAATCATTATAACCGGGCTGTATGGCTTCCTGCCCTTTGTCACCCAGATAAAATTTCCATCTGCTGTCAAAACGCAACACCTCCGCTGCTTCTGCATTAGAGATATAACAAAACAGAAAAAGCAGTAGCCATTTATAGTTTAACTTTCGTGTATATTTCATTGATCTACCTTTTAAAAACGGAATTTAGGATTCTCCGGAGTCTCATGCGAAATATCCATATAATGTTGTAGTTTCTCTACAATATCCGGATGTTCGGATGCCACGTCATGCAGTTCCTGCAAATCACTGTCCAGATCATATAGCTCCATGACCGTATTCCCTTTTCTGATATCGGAAATGATCCCTTTCCAGTTACCCCAGCGGACAGCCTTCAAGCCTATTTGAGCATCGGGATATTCCCAATACAGGTATTCATGTTCTTTCTGTTTTGCCTTTTCTCCTTTCAAGGTAGGAAGGAAGCTGATTCCGTCTGTCGGCGGACAAGCTATACCTGCGATATCTGCCAGTGTGGGCATCACATCCTGAAAAGAGCAAATATGATCTGTCCCACTGCCGGCCTTAATTTGTTCCGGCCAGGAAACGATTGCGGGAACCCGTATTCCTCCTTCATGCACAAAGCATTTGCCCCAGCCATATTCCGATTTAAAGGGGCCTCCGCTGTTGAACCAAGGAGAATCGCTTCCTCCGTTGAATGTAGGGCCATTGTCGGAAGTAAAAATAATAACTGTATTATCATATAAACCAGCCTGTTTCAGCTGATCGACAAGCTTTCCGACCTGTTCGTCGAAATAGCTGATCATAGCGGCATAAGTCGCATGCGGATAACGGCAAGGCATATAGCCTTTTGTACCAGTATATGGTTCTTCATCCCCGAACTTATCGACATAATATTTCACCCAACGTTCCGGAGCCTGTAAAGAGACATGCGGAAGAGGAGTCGTCCACATCAGGAAAAACGGATGCTCCCTGTTTTGATCGACAAATTGCTGTAACTCGCTAAAGATCGTATCGTTCGCATATACCTGTTGGGTATATTTGGCATAACTGGCTTCATCCCGAGGATCGGCCCCTTCATCCAGTTTTACCAGGTGAGGATCCAACACCTTATTATTCAGGCAGACCCGTTTCTCATTCTTCCATAAGAAAGGCGGATAATAAGTATGTGCCTGCCGCTGGCAGTTATAACCGAAAAACTCGTCGAAGCCTTGTTTGTTTGGAACGCCATCCGAACCCGGATTTCCCAGTCCCCATTTACCGAAACATCCGGTCTTATAACCGGCCTGCTGCATCATACGTCCGATCGTCATCGTCCCGGCCTTTACAGGGAACTGTCCTTCCAGTTCCGGATGAACGAACATCGAGTCGTGGCTATTGACTGCCCCCCTTTCCGGCATCTCGTCATTCGCCCTGATCTGCGTATGTCCGGAATGAAGTCCGGTTAGCAAGACACATCTTGCCGGGGCTGACACCGGAGATCCGGTATAGTGTTGGGAAAATTGCATACCGGCATCCCTCAGCCGGTCGATATTCGGTGTTTCAATCTTTTGTTGTCCGTAACATTGCAAATCTCCATAGCCCATGTCGTCCATTAATATATAGATCACATTGGGTTGGCTATTCTCTTTTTTCGTACAAGAGAAACCGACAAGGATACAGGCGGATGTTATTATGATATTAAATTTTCTCATACTATTATTTATAGAATAAGTATAATAAAAAAGCCGGCTATAATGCGTAATACACTAATCACAGCCGGCTTGATAAAAAAGACTACCTATTAAAAACTAGTCATTACCACCCTTCATTCGGTGTACATAATTCGTTTGTTTCCAGTTCTTTTGCCGGTATCGGGAAATAATAGAACTTATTGGTATTTCCTGATTTACCACCAGCAAAGTTTTGATAACGAACATCATCACAAGATTTTAATGTCTGTTCAAATATTCCCCAACGACGCAGGTCGTAGAAACGTTCGCCTTCTACAAAGAGCTCTACCGCACGCTGCTGTACCAAATCTTCAAATACGTCTTCTTTGGTTCTGGCTCCACTGTAATCATTCAGGTTTGCACGCTGGCGGATTTGGTTGATATAGCCAATCGCCACGTCCAGTTTTCCCAGATTCATATTTGCCTCAGCCAATAACAAAAGCACGTCTGCATAACGGATTGCACGTTCGTTGATAAATGATTTCGGGGGAGCAATCTCTTCCGTCAGTGTTTTCCAGTTCTGATACTTCAATATCCAGTAGGTATTCCATTTATCCTGTGCAAACACTTCACGGAAAGGTCTCTGATAATACATACAACCTTCATAATCCCAGGCAACGGAACAGCGGGCACGATAATCGTAATTGCCATCCTTATCCTTTTCTTTCAGAAGTATGTCCATCATCTGCTGAGTCGGGTTTGCTTCATACCAACCACCCACTTCTGCTGCCGCATATTCTTTCGGTCGGGTATTAGACTGGGTAGAGTTGATATTTTCACCATTACCCCACAAATCCGTACCACCTACGTCCTCGATCAGCAGTTCAAAAATACTTTCCGAGTTGTTCTCGTGTTCGTCATCAAAATTCCAGTAGAAGTCATCGACCAACCTGTATGTATACGGGCTTTTGGTAAGCGGTTCCATTACATCGATTGCTTTCTGCCATTCTTCTTCATAGATATACAATTTACCTAAAGCGGCATTAGCAGCTCCTTTGGTCGGTTTTCCCACTTTATTTGTAACGGGTAGAAGTTCTGCCGCCTTCTTCAGATCGATTTCGGCCTGGGCCCAGACCTCTGATTGGGAAGACTTTGCCAACGGGAAAGTGGAAGGCGATTGTGAAGCCGTTAGCCTTAAAGGAACATTCTGGAACTCTTTTGCCAACTGGAACAGATAAAAACCACGGATAAACAAACATTCACCGGTTACGGCATTCTGAAATTCCTGCGTAAACTGGTCACCCTTTTCTTCCAGTTTCTGCATAATCGAATTGGTACGATAGAGTGCATTATAGAACTGATAGAACATACCCTGGGTCAAGGAGTTTGTATTACTGTTTGTAAAACGGTTTACTGTGTATACGTCCGATATATCATTACGGAAATCCACCTCATCGGCACGTGCAATACGGAGCATCACACCACGGGTTCCATAATATCCGCCGTTCAGGGCATTTTTCAATGGAGTATAACAAGAGGTCAACGCCAGATTAAAGTCGGCTTCATCTTTCCAGAAAGTATCTTCGGTTGCTTTATTGGGATTCGTCTGATCCAATTGACTATCGCACGAGGAAAAGAGGAACATTCCCGAAAATAACACAGCAAGTGTTGTCTTTATATATGTCTTCATAATATTTTCTCTCAATTAAAATGTTACATTCACGCCTAACATAAATACACGGTTGGTCGGATAAATGAAATTATCAAAACCACGATATCTAGCATTATTAGTATTCACGTCCGGAGTAAAACCAGTGTATCCGGTAATCGTAAACAGATTCTCTGCATTTGCATATACACGGGCTTTTTGAATATAGCCTCTGAACCACTGTTGCGGGAAAGTATAACCGACCTGCAGGTTACGCAGACGCAGATAAGAGCCATTTTCCAGATAGCGGTCTGATTCTGCACGGGTATTACGGTTCGGATCATCCCAGGTCAGGCGCGGATGTGCAGCATTCAAATTATCCGGAGTCCAATAATCCAAACAGGAAGCCAGGAAATTAGTTCCCTTTGTAACATCTTCCAAAGTCTGGCGGGTTGCATTATAAATCTTATTACCTAAAACACCCTGGAAGGAAACAGATGCATCGAAGTTCTTCCATGTAACATTTCCACTTACAGAGAATGTGAAGTCAGGGAACGGACTGCCGCAATAAACACGGTCTTTGTCGTCGATCGTTCCATCGTTGTTGGTATCTTTGAAACGGATATCACCAGCCTGTGCATTCGGCTGTATCTTGACACCGTCTTTAGAATAAGCTTCCACTTCCGCTTCACTGTTGAAATAACCGTCGGTAGGGATCAACCAGTATGAGCCGATCGGATAACCGGCCATTGTTTTACAGGTATTGATATTCTGGTTGGTAGCACCGCCCCAGATGGCCTGCGAACCTGTACCCATAGCTGTCACCTCATTCTTATTGAAGCTGCCCAATACGCTTACGCCATAAGAAAGATCTTGATTTACGTTCGTATTCCAGGCAACATTAAACTCAAAACCTTTGTTGCGGATCTTACCGGCATTACGGATCGGATCGTTCGCACCACCGGAAGAAATGGGGATAGGCACTGTCAGCAAAATATCTTTCGTATTCTTTACATACCAGTCGGCAGTAATATTCAAACGATTATTAAAAGCAACAAAGTCTATACCCACATTCGTCATCGCAGTAGATTCCCATTTAATATCCGGGTTAGCGAAATCTTTCGGGAAAGCGCCTTGTATAAGGCCACCGTTACCGTCCGGATAGTTAATACCGGTTGTAATCGTCGATGAATACTGATAGTTGTCAATTTCCTGATTACCCAGTACACCATAACCGCCACGAATCTTTAATTGATCCAGCCAACTCAGGTTGTTCATAAACTCTTCTTCTGCGATATTCCAACCAACGGATGCAGAAGGGAAATTACCATACCGGTTGTTCTTTCCGAATTTAGAAGAACCGTCACGACGGATCGTTGCTGTGATCAGGTACTTATTTTTATATGAATAAAATACACGTCCCAGGATAGAAGTCAGCACACTACGGTTGGAATAACCTTCATTACTGCGAGAAGTGGTTGAAGCATCTATCTCTTCCAATCCTTGCGGAAGATTTTCGCCATAAGCCTGTAACCAACGGTAACGGTTGTCCTGATAGGTATAACCGACTAAAGCTGAAACCTTGTGATCACCAAATGTCTGATCGTAAGTCAACAAGTTTTCCACCAACACATTACGCCTGCGTGTTTGCCGTTCTGTCAATTGAGTAACAGAGTTGGTTGTAATACCGAAATCATATTCATTCAGATATTTCTTATACCGGTAGAATTCGAAGTCGGGAGTCATATTCAGTTTATATTTCAAACCTTTAAACAATTCCAACTGAACATAAACATTCGCATAAATCTTCATATTTTCGCTATAGCGATTCATCAGATTATCATCGATCATACCCAGCGGGTTAGGTAAGTTAGCTACGTCACCGTACAAGCCGCCATAACCACCTTTCCGGCTATCATCATATTTTTCTAAAGTAGGAAGTGCCTGCAAAATAGTTCCGACCATACCACCACGAAGTTCTTCATGCAACGGTTTATCATGGTTGAAAGTCAACAACACATTCGTTCCGGCAGAGAAAATACCTTTCTTATAATCATTTTTCGTCTGCAAAGTATAACGTTCATAATTCGTACCCTTCACAACACCATCCTGATTGAAATATCCAAGACCAGTATAATAAGTCTGATATTTACCGCCTCCCTTAACAGAAATATTATAGTTCTGCATCAAAGCCGGTCTGAACATAATATCCTGCCAGTCGTTGTCCGGTTTGCTGGACAGATCGGTAGCCATATCCAATACAGGTTTGCCTACAGCCTGACGGGCAACGGAAGTTACTTCCGACCATCCCTGTGCATCCAGCATATCCAATTTCTTGCTTACCATCGAAACACCCGCATTGACCGATAAATCTACGATAGGCTTTCCTTCTGTATTCGAGCCTTCTTTCGTTGTTACGATAATCACACCATTGGCTGCACGAGAACCATAGATAGCAGCTGAAGAAGCATCCTTCAATACGTCTATACTGGCAATATCGTTCGGGTTGATATGATCGATCCCCGTCATATACATACCATCCACAATGAACAGAGGAGATGCATTATTCAATGTACCGATACCACGTACCATGATACGGCTTCCGGCTCCGGGATTACCACCCTGTGAAACGATATCCACACCGGCAATCTTACCTTGCAGTGCCTGGCCGATATTTGCATTACTTTGCGTATTCAGTTTTTCTGCACTTACATTTGCCACAGAACCTGTCAAGTCCGCTTTCTTCTGTGTACCGTAACCGATTACGACCACTTCATCCAGCGTTTTCGTATCTTCCAACAGTACGACACGGACATTCTGTTGATTGCCTACTGCCACTTCCTTTGTCAAATATCCTATGTAAGATACATTCAGAACAGACTTTGAATCCGCTTCAATGGTGAAATTCCCGTCTATATCTGTGATTGTACCATTGCTTGTCCCTTTAACTACAATGTTTGCGCCAATAACCGGGTCACCGTTCACATCTACAATTGTACCAGTTATATTTTTAGCTTGTTGTTGTACGGGAAGAGTGTTTTCTGTATTTTTTGTCAGTACGATATGTGTCCCTTCCATAGCATAACTGACTCCCATGTTTTTCAGCAGGTTATCTAAAACCTGGGAAACCGGCTTGTTTTTTACTTTAATAGAAAGTTTCTTATTTATATCTACCTGGTTATTATAGATAAACAGATAGTCTGTCTGGCTTTCTATTTCACTTAAAATATCTTCCAGTTGAGTATTACTTCTGGTAATACTCACTCTGGCATTCTGAGAATGCGTATTTTCTGCAAAAGTGCAGAAAACACAGACTAATAACAGAAATGTGGTGATCCGCATAATTCTAAAGATTTGTTTAAGTTGCGGGGATTTAGGATAATACCTACCCGACAAAGAGTTTTTTTTCATACCTTTGTGTTGATTTGAAGTTAATACAGTTTAATTAATTGAATTGTGTTGATTGAATGCCGGTAATTGCCCCCCAGCGCTTGCCGGCATTTTACTTAATGATCATATACTTTCATACGCTATTTTTTTAAGGTTAATAAATATCATAAACTCAAACTTATTACTCTACATATATTATTTGATTCTCATCATCCCGGTGATAAGTGAATTTTATATCCTTCTGCAAAACTCTTAATGCATAATCCACCCCATCCGTCTGACGGAATTTGCCGGTATAGACATATTTCATCACTTCTTTATTCTTTACATGAATAGCCAGGCCATAATATTTTTCAAAATCTTTCATGATAGACATAAACGATTCATTCCTGAAACAGATCAGTCCTTCTTTCCAGCGATAAGGATTGTAGTCTTCCACCGGAGTAACATGCAATTTTCCATCACGCAAAGACACTTTGTTATCTGGTTTTAGCACCAAATTCTGCTCCGGATCATCTACAGAAGCTACTCTCACGCTACCCTTCATCAATGTCGTCTCAAATTCTCCTGTTTCCGAATAAGCATCCACATCGAACTTTGTACCCAAAACTTCCACGTTATATTTGTCGGTCTGCACCGTAAACGGTTTCTTTTCGTCTCTGGCTACATCAAAATAAGCCTCTCCATCCAATACTACCTGACGATTATTCTTGCTGAATTTCGTAGGATATGTCAGTGAAGTTCTGGCATTTAGCCAAACAGTTGTTCCATCGGGCAAGGTGATATTGATTCGTTGACCGGCCGGAACAGAAATTGTTTGCATCGCCATTTGTTCCCTTTCCTGCAAAGACTGAAAATAAAGAAAACTCCCCCCCAATGTGATCGCTACAACCGCTGCTATTTTAATTAACTCAGTTCTAAGAGAACTAAGGTTAATTGAGAACCTCTTTTTTCCTGACCTGATCCTGTTTTCATCTCCTAAAAGTAACATCGAGTCAAAAAGTTTTCTCTCTTTAAAAAAAGCACGTTGATTTTCGGCTGACGCTTCCATCCACCGTTTCACATCCTTTTCTTCTTCTAAAGATGCCGTTCCTTCAAAAAACTTATATAATATGTCTTTATTCATGTTTAATACGCTCAATATAGCCGTCTATAATAATAACAGTTCATAAATTAATATCCCTAGTAAAGAAATAAAAAAAATTATTCAATACCATATTTCACCCATTTTATTGTTTCCGATTCGATTATCAGATTGTAATGAAACGGGGACTAATCGCATCCTTCTGATACGTTAAAAAATATTAGTCGCGATACTAATTCAAATTACCCGGGGTAGAAATTTGAATTACTCGCTATAGTAATGACAATTTGATATTTTATAATTCATTTCATTTTTTATTCCATTCGGATGCATTTTAGGTTTCATCCGAAGGAAATTTAAAACACTACCGGGAGAAAAAAGACGGACAGAGTTCTCTTAGAACTGAGTTAATTAAAATAGCATCCATCATAGCCCTTACGCTTGGAGGGAGTTTCATGTATCAGCAGATACAGACGGAACAGGCCCCCATAACATTACAAACAATCACTGTTCCGGCCGGTCAACGAATCAATATCACACTGCCCGACGGAACCGATGTCTGGCTGAATGCACGAACAACAATTCAGTATCCGGTCTCCTTTAATACGGATCAACGCCTGGTCAAGCTGGATGGCGAGGCCTACTTTGAAGTGGCCAGAGACGAAAAGAAACCATTTACGGTGCAGACCGACAAATACAATGTAGAGGTTCTGGGAACAAAATTCGACGTTGAATCCTATTCCGATACCGAAAGTTTTGAAACGGCCCTGATGGAAGGAAGCGTAAAGATTTCATCGCTGACAGATGCCAACGAAAGTCTGATGCTCACCCCTAACAACAAAGCCTATCTACATGGAGGTAAATTACGAGTGATGCCGGTAGACGATTACAATCCGTACCGTTGGCGGGAAGGGTTGATCTGTTTCAAGAGCGAAACGTTCGCTTCGATCATGAAAGAATTTGAGAAATATTATGGAATAAACATACATATAACAAACCTGCAAGTACAAAAATATCTATACACCGGAAAATTCAGGCAAACAGATGGTGTGGATTATGCTTTGAGAGTCCTGCAGAAAGATATAAAGTTTGCCTATGAACGGGATGAGGACAATCATATAATTTATATCAAATGATTTTAACAATATGTTTCACCTAAATTAAAATGCTTATGGAGTAAAAACTTGTTAACCGTAATGCCGGCGAAGGCTGGGGGGCAATAGCCGGCAGACATCCAATTAACACAAACTAAATTATCAAATTTATTAATTTCAAATCACAACAAAGTATGAAAGAAAACACTTTGTCGAGGTGTAATTATCGGGCACCGCGACCCTTAAAAATTTTCAGAATTATGAGAATCACGACATTCCTGCTCTTAATATGTGTGTTCTGCTCTTTTGCAGAAAATACACATTCGCAAAATGCGAGGGTCAGTATCAACAAAAAAAATGTTCAACTGGAAACAGTGCTGAATGAAATAGAACACCAGACCGATTATCTGTTTATCTATAATAATCAGGTAAATGTCAACAAGAAGGTGTCTTTAAAGGCTAAAAACCAGCCTGTTTCAAAAGTACTGGAAGAGTTGTTAGCTGATTCGGGTATCACATATTCTGTAGAAGGAAACCATATCGTTCTTGGTAAACAGACTATGGCTGCTGCTCCGCAACAAAACAGTATGATCAGGGGGAAAGTTATCGATACGAATGGCGACCCTGTCATCGGAGCCAACATTGTTGAAAAAGGAACAACTAACGGGACAACAACTGATGTGGAAGGGAACTTCTCTATTAATGCAAAGTCCGGTTCGACGCTGGTGATCACTTTTATCGGTTATGTCAGGGAAGAGGTGAAAGCTAACGCCGGAAGAAGAATGGAAATCATCTTACAGGAAGACTCCGAGACATTGGAAGAGGTCGTTGTCGTAGGATACGGTACAATGAAAAAAGCAGACTTGACAGGTTCTGTGGCCACCGTCGGTTCGGAAGTGATCGAAGACCGTCCGCTAACCAACCTGGGAGCCGGTTTGCAAGGCGCAATCGCCAACCTGAATATCACTTCTTCCAGCGGTGCTCCGGGAACAGGTTCGACATTCAACATCCGTGGTACGACAAACATATCAGGCGGTTCGCCATTGATCCTGGTCGATGGTATTGAAATGGATCCGAACCTGATCAACCCGCAGGATGTGAAAGACGTTACTGTTTTGAAAGACGCAGCCTCTGCTTCTATCTACGGTGCACGTGCAGCTTTCGGTGTGATCCTGATCACAACCAAAACAGGTTTCGTTTCACAAAAACCGGTCGTTTCATTAAGTGCCAACTATTCCATCAACGTTCCGACAGTTCATGCGGAATATATGAACTCTTTGGAATATACTCAATGGATGAATGACGCCAATACGACATCTAACGGTAGTAACTATTTTGATGACATTACTATGGAGCATGTCAGAAATTACTACAACGATCCGGTCAACAATCTTCCGGTATTCCATCATCCGGACGATGCGGCCAGTAAATATCGTTATTGCGGCAATACGGATTGGTATGATGCACTGAATAAGAAAAGTTATCCGATGCAGCAATACAATATCAGCGTACAAGGAGGTAGTGAAACGGCCAAATATATGACATCGGCTGGTATGTTCCAACAAGACGGTATCTCTCGCTGGACGGACGAAGACTACAAGCGTTTCAATGTATTGCAGCATGTTAACTATAAAGTAAACAATTGGTTGCAGGTCGGATTAAGAGCAACCTTGTCGATGGTAAAAATGAATACCGGCCCACAAAATAAATATGGGAACAACTCTTTGGGAGCAACGATTCCGGGCGACAGCCGTCCTCTGATGCCGGTTTATCATCCCGACGGACATTTTGCAGGTTATTGCGGTGACGGTTATTTCACAAATCAGGCAGCATGGTTGTCTCAGGGAGGATCGGCCGAAATGAGAAATAATAATATGTACGCGACAGCCTTTGCAAAACTGAATCCATTTGAAGGACTCGAAATCAATTTCGATTATACTTATAATTATTATAACTATTCTTTCAAGAATCATGTGCGCGAATATATCGATTATGATGCTGATGGAAATCCGGGTTCAATCTTCCCGCATACTTCCCCTAACCAGGTATCTTATTCAAAAACAGAGTCGCAGTACGATGTATTCAATGCCTATGCCACTTATAAGAAGAAATTCAATAAAGTACATGCTTTTGAAGGTATGATCGGTTTCAACCAGGAAAATACAACTTATAAAGGTGTCGGCTTGAGCAGGAACAACCTGATTGCAAACGATATTCCATTCCTTAACCTGGCAACAGGTGACCGCACAACAAGCGATTATATGAATCAATGGGCTATCCGTGGTGCTTTCTTCCGTTTGTTCTATGCGTATGACGATAAATACCTGTTCCAGGTGAACGGACGTTATGACGGCTCTTCCCGCTTCCCGAAAGATGATCGTTTTGCATTCTTCCCGACATTCTCATTGGGTTGGAGACTTTCACAGGAAAAATTCTGGAAACCGATCGCCCATATCGTTAATGATTTCAAGCTGAGAGGTTCTTACGGTGCATTAGGAAACCAGATGGTTAGCTCTTATTATCCTTATGTATCTTCTTACAGCACGGGCGAAGTCGGTTATCTCTTCAGTGGAGAAAAACAGATGGGTGTATATACTCCGGCGTTGGTAAGCGATCAGCTGACCTGGGAAACTGTTAAACAATGGGATTTAGGTTTCAACTTCTCGATGTTAGACAGCCGCCTGACCGGTGAGTTCGATTATTATGTGCGTACAACCGAAGACATGTTGACGAAATCGAAAACATTGCCTTCTATTTTAGGTGTTTCAGAACCGCAGATGAACTCCGCCGACTTAAGAACCAGCGGATGGGAAGTTGCTTTGACCTGGAAATCTACTTTGCAGAGCGGATTAGCCTATAGTGCAACGCTATCGCTATCTGACTACCAAGCTGAAATCACGAAATATGACAACCCGACGAAGAATCTGTCCGATGATTATTATAAAGGAAAGAAATTAGGAGAGATCTGGGGATTTGTTACCGAAGGTTTATTCCAGTCGGATGCAGAGGCTGCTGCATGGGATCAGTCGAAAGTTGTCGGTTTCACCCAATATGCCGGAGATATAAAATTTGCAGACCTGGATGGTGACGGTAAAATAACCAGAGGTGAAAATACTGTTAATAATTCGGGGGACATGAAAATTATTGGAAATACAACGCCGCGTTATAATTTCGGTATTCGTGGAACTGCAGAATATAAAGGTTTCGACTTTACCTTATTCTTCCAGGGAACTATAAAACGTGATATCATACCGTCGAAGACATTCTATCTGTCTCATTACGGATCTCAATGGTCTGTTCCTCAGAAAATGAATTATGATTACTGGAGAGAAGATAATACAAATGCATTCTTCCCTCGTGCCCGTTTCAATGCGGATGCGATCAATCAAAATCAGACGCGTTTTATGTTGAATGGTGCTTATATTCGTTGTAAACAATTAGCTCTGGGTTATACTATCCCGAAATATATCACGGAAAAAGCCAAGATATCCAAGCTAAGAGTTTATTTCAATGCGGACAACTTGTTTGAATTCTCCGGAATGCCCGACACTTTCGATCCTGAATTGGCTACAGTAAATGCTTATCCATTTATCAGATCATTCTCTTTTGGTGCTAACCTGACATTCTAAGATGGAACATTGTAGAATAATTAAAATTGAAAACAGAATGAAAAAAGTATATTATATAGCAAGCTTGTCTTTGTTACTCGGATTTTCTGCATGTAATAACGACTTTATGGACTTGTACCCGGAAGATAAGATCAATGACGAGACTTATTGGAAGACGGAAAACGATTTGAAAAACTTTGCAAACCAATTCTATACGACATTGGATAATACCGGTGCTTACGGAAGCGATAATGCATCCGACAACCAGGCGCACCAGTCGAAAGATGCTTTTATCTGGAGCGATTACACTATCCCGACTGCCGGAGGAGGCTGGGCTAAAGGTGACTGGGCGAATATCAGAAGTTGTAATTATTTCCTGACCCGTTACCATACGGTAGAAGGTATTCAGGAAAACATCAACCGGTATGTTGGTGAAATATATTTCTTCAAAGCTAAGTTTTATTATGAAAAAGTACTCCGCTTCGGCGATGTGCCTTGGTTGACTACGGATCTGACCACTTCTTCTGAAGAGTTGTATTTCCCACGTAATGATCGTGGGACGGTCATCGATTCTATCTGTGTTTGCCTGGATAAAGCCAGTGCATGGTTGCCTGAAACAATGACCGACACACGGCTTAGCAAATATGCAGCGCTACTATTGAAATCAAGAGTTTGTCTGTTTGAAGGAACCTGGAGAAAATACAGGAATCTTGAAAACGCGGACAAATACCTTCGTATGAGTGCAGAAGCAGCGGAAAAGATCATTAACAGTGGTAATTTTGATATTTACTCTACCGGTAATATTGAAGATGATTATCACGCGTTATTCAACCAACAGGATTATACCAATAATAAAGAAGCGATCTTTTTTGCAGCCTACATAACAGACAAACGGATGAATAACAGACCGCGTACGGTTCGTGAAGCACAGACTGGTATGACCAAGGATTTTGTAGAATCATTCTTATGCAATGATGGTATGCCTATTGCATTAAGCAGTCTTTATAAAGGAGATGCCAAGTTTATGGATGAATTTGAAAATCGCGATCCCCGGTTAAAACAATGTGTTTACACACCCGACCGCCCTATCGCCATATTGGCCGACGGTTCGGAAGAATACGAAAACTCTCCGGTATTCAATAATCTGACATTCACCGGTTATCGCCTGTATAAAATGTATTCGCCTTTGGCTGAAGACAATGAATATATCAAATGTACACTGGATGACCTGATCTATCGATATGGTGAAGTTCTACTAAACTATGCAGAAGCGAAAGCAGAATTAGGAGAGTGTGATCAGGCTGTTCTGGATAAAACAATCAATAAACTGCGTGACCGTGTAGGTATGAAACATCTAACAGTAAATGTTGGGTTCACCGACCCGAACTGGCCGAAGTGGGAAGTTGCCATCTCTCCATTACTCAACGAAATACGTCGTGAGCGCCGTGTAGAATTAGCATGCGAAGGCCTTCGCTGGAACGACTTATGCAGATGGAAAGCCGGTAAACTATTGGAGAACCTGAAAACTTATTTAGGCCCCCGTGATCCGGCAACAGGTGAATACCGTGTTCTTTATCCGGGTATGACACGCACATGGTACGATCGTCTATACCTCTATCCGATCCCGACCGACGAGTTTACTTACAATCCTAATCTGTTACCACAGAATCCGGGTTGGGCAAACTAATAATGTATCAATAAGCTGATATGCCAATGTGCCAATAAAAACACCTTAGATCTAAAATTCTTAAAACTAGGTATATTGGCACATTGGCTTATTGACATTTTATTTAATAGCTCATTATTTTTCACTATACTTGTATCTGAAATATAATCTGACTCAATCATGAAAAAAACATTTGTAGGATTACTGGCTGCATTGTCAGTTCTTATATCCTGTTCATCCAACGAACCGACGAATATTGTCACACCCAATGCGCGGCAACTGGCTTGGGCCGATGCCGAAGTAGGTGTATTGATCCATTTCGATATGCCCGTTTACCAACCGGACTATAATTTCAGGCAATGGGGAACACATCCGGATGCATCCATTTTTAATCCGACAGAACTGAACACCGACCAATGGCTGGAAACAGCCCAAAAGATGGGTGCAAAATATGCAGTCCTTGTTGCCAAACATTGCAGCGGCTTCAGCCTGTGGCCGACGGAAGCACATGATTACAGCATCAAACAATCGCCCTGGAAAAACGGCGAAGGTGATATTGTTGCCGACTTCATCGCTTCCTGCAAAAAATATAACATCAAACCGGGTATCTATGCCAGTACGACAGCAAATGGTTACTTATACGTGGATAATCCGGGCGTAGTTCAGGAAGGGAGCCCTGTAACACAAGAAGAATATAACCAAATCGTTACGCAACAGTTAACAGAATTATGGAGTAATTACGGTGAACTGTTCGAGATATGGTTCGACGGCGGTGTACTTTCCAGAGACCAAGGAGGTGCGGATGTATTATCCCTGGTTCAGAAGCTACAACCGAATGCAATCGCTTTCCAGGGGCCATACGGACATCCGAACCTGATCAGATGGGTTGGGAATGAAGAAGGCGTTGCCCCTTATCCTTGCTGGGCGACAGCCGACTCTACGACGAATGCTGATGGTACCCGTGTTATCAATGGACTGAATGGTGACCCTTTTGCCCCCTTCTGGTGTCCAGGAGAATCTGATTTCACTTTACGATGGAACCGCTCTTTCCAGGGTGGCTGGTTCTGGACAGCCGGACAGGACAGCATGATGTTTACCATCCCTGAACTACTCACTAAATATGAAACCAGTGTAGGAAGAAACACAAATATGCTTTTAGGTTTGGTTGTCGATAATAAAGGTCTTATCCCTGAAACCGATGTCCGTCAGGTCGAAGCGCTTGGCCATGAGATTGCACGCCAATATGGAACACCGCTACAACAAATAGCTGGTGCCGGATCAGAATACACCATTTCTTTCGATAAACCGACCAGCATAAACCGTGTCGTCCTGCAGGAAGATATATCCAAAGGTGAACGGATACTGAAATATTTACTGAAAGGTAAAAAAGGAAATGAATGGATCGAGTTATCTTCGGGTAGCAGCATCGGACATAAACACATAAACAGATTTGACTCCCGAACAGTTGAAGCAATAAAATTAGTTGTGACCGAATCGAAAGCAGATCCTCAGATAATAAATTTCTCCGTATTCGAAACACTCTAAATAAATTTGAAATTAAAGGCCTTTGAGAAAACATTCTATCAGAGGCCTTTATTTATCCCCAAAGCTTTTTTATTTCTCATAAACGATAGGCCGAGCCTTTGATTTTAGTATAATTGTCTTATATTTGCTACACAAAACACAAGTATGCAAGTAGATGAGAGTAAAATAAAATGGCGGCAATTTGTTTCCGGTGATAACGAATCGTACAGCTGGATATACACTACTTATGTACAAATTTTATACCGGTACGGTCTTCGCTTTACTTCCGATCCTGAAATCATAAAGGATTGTATACAAGAAGTTTTCACTTCGCTGTATAAAAACAGGAATAACCTTATCACCCCTGATAATATCAAAGTATACTTATTCGTCTCACTGAAAAACTGCCTTATACGCACTCTATATAAGGAATCATTTTATGACCGTGAATTGCCGGAAAACATTCAATTTTCATTAGAATCCACCGTCGAAGAAGATTTTATCAATAATGAACAATATGCCAATCAGCAGAAAATGATCAATGAGATCCTAGCCCTTTTAACGCCCCGTCAAAAAGAAATTATTTATTACCGTTTTATCCAGGAATTAAGTATGGATGAGATATGCATACTGATGAACCTGAATTATCAATCTGCACAGAACCTGATCCAGCGTTCACTTAAAAAAGTAAGACAAAATTACGATTCCATTGAAGTATTCCTATTAATACTCGCCATTTCGTTAAAATGATATATTTTCTAACAATGCCGAAAGCCTCGGCGGAATGAACCGTCGGGGCTTTTTTGCCTGTTTTCGCTCTTCACAAAGGTAGAACAGAAAGAACTTTATTTCACTATTTTAATATTAATACTAACCGCTTGTTCGCCCTCGCGGGGTAATTGGTTGGGGGCGGTTCGCGAACCGCCCTTTGCCGCGCAGTCTAATTTAAATTTATTGATTATAAAACGTTTCTATTATTTTACGATTGCTTTTACAGCAGCTTCACCTTCAACGGCTACTACTACGATACCTGCAGGTGCAGAGATTGTAGCGGTGTCGGAAGAAAGAATTGTGCTGGCAATTGTCTGACCAAGAACGTTAGTGAGAACTACTTTCTTACCCTGTGCGCCGTTGATAACAACTGCACCTTCTTTAGTAATTACCGATACTTCAGATGTAGATACACCTTCGTTGGCTGTCGGAGCACTATGATCAGCTTCCAGGTTGAATGTATCACCGTTTTCGATTGCGTTTACAACAACTACGAAACCGTTCATCCATTTCAAGTAACCCAACTTATCTGCTTTTGCAGCAGGGCCGTCAGAGAACTTCTTGTAAAGTGTTTCAATCTTGAATGCATTCGTTTCGTGGTCTACGATACGGAAAGCAAACTTAGCTACGTTGAAATCTTTGCTACCCATGTAGATAGAGTCAGCCTTAGCAGGAACCAATACACCTTCACGCTGGATAACCAATGTATCGTTTGTATGGAAACCTTTCACGAAGCCTAATTTTGCAAAACCTTCTGTATTGACATACTTGTTGTCGTGCAGGTGAGTCTTTTTGTATAATTCAGCTGAGTCAACTAGGTTCACCAGGAAGCGTCCGTAAGTTGTGTCGGCATGGAATTTTGCGTGTGAAGGAACTCCACAGTCGTCGTTAACTACCTTGCGGTCGATCTCTACACCCAGCAGATATTGCCAGCGGTTGTTAGTTCCACGGTTGTAGTAAGCAGTGTCTACATACATAGCCGGAGCCATCTTTGTAAATTCATGGATGTTTTCAAGACCCAGGAATTCGCCCTTTTCAAACAGGATAGAAGCGTCTGCACCTTCGCGGAAGATACGGATCGTGTCGCTCATGTTACGTTTTACGTATTCAGGAGCAGCAGTCTTTTCGATTACAGCCAGGTCGTTTTCAGACTTGTCGTACATGCCTGTTGCGTTAACATTACCCTGAGCTACAGAGAAACCACCATACAATTTGTTACTAGCCAAAGTATAATACTTATCAGCATCTTTTTCTGCATCATTTGTTGCAACAGCTACCAGGTTGTATTTGCCGTCAGCCATTTTCTTGATAGCGAAACGGTCACCCTTAACATCAGCTGTAGGATCGCAGATATAAGCATCTTCAGTCGCGTTATATTTAACAGGTTCGCTGTTAGAAGCATTCGTAAATGTATAAGATACAGTCTTTAATGTATCGGATACGATATCCCAGTCAGCTCCGCCTTTCTTATCCTTGTTCCAGAAATACAGGTTGCTGATTACATAAACAGAGTCAGTCTGAGCAGCGTCTGTCCGCTTGGCATCGAATGCTTTTACGTCCCAAGCAGTGGCGTTCTTGATATCTTTCTCCAAACCGATCAGGTGCTTATTTTCATGATTTTCAGACATATAAGCGGCAGCTCCTAATACGTTAGAATAGAATCCTAATGTATATTGTTCGTCGCGCAGCTGGTTGTTTGTCCATGCTTCGTAACCATCGGTAGTAGCGTGTTTTTCAACAACTTTGATCTGATACAGTTTGTCACCGTTTTTATAAACATTGTCTTTGTCAGTTCCGTAAAGAACGCTTAAGTCTGTATATTTAGCAAGGCTTTCGCGGTTAGTCAGAACCAGTTTACCGTTAGCATCTACAGAAGCAGCCCATTGTCCTTCCGGCTGATCCATCTGAACAGCACCTTTATCCAACAATGCAGCAGCACCGTTAGAAGCAGTACCTAATACTTTTTCAATCTGATATTCTGCGTCTACGCGAGCTACGGTGTAGAACTTGCCTTTCAGAAGGAATGTTTTCAGGTTTACCAGGTCGGAACCACCCAAAGAAACATACGGCCAAATTTCTTTTGTAGCATCGATATCCTTAGATACAGTCAAATAGTTTTTACCTGCAATTGAACCTACATACATACGTCCTATTAAATCTCCGGCAGTAGCAGCATCGTACACTTCAATTACCAATTCTTCATTAGAAGCCTTGTCATTTACCTGCGGATATTTGATTTCGAAGTAAGAATACTGTTTAGTTGCATCAACTGTTTCAACTTTTGCAAACTTCAAACCACGATTATTCAGGTTATTACCATTCATATCTGTGTTAGTACCCCAAGCTTCTGTTTTACTCAATACGATATACTTACCGTCTGCGTCTGTCAATTGGAAACGATTTACATTTGCATTAACCGCTTTCAAGATACCTGCAAATGTATTGGCTCCTTCAATAGAAGTTGAACCATTCTCTTTTGCTGTTGAAACAGCCATAGAGAAACCGTTTGACATCATTGCGTTCAATTCTGCTGCAGTGTAATTTACGTTACCGGGAAGGTGAAGACCAAATTTCAAGGCAGCATCAACATCAGCGCCAGCAGAAGTTCCAACACCATTAATATATCCGCCAGCTTTTGTTTTCAAAACCATACCAGCGGTATAAGCAGGAACAGTTTCTGCAATGAAACTAGATACACCTGATACAGTATAATAGTTACCAGTGGATTTATTCAATAAAGTAACTATGTCTGAACCGGCAATATTCTTTACTTCCACTTTCCACAAGTAGCTATTCGCCAATACAGTTGTAGGATCAACATTACCAGCAGCAAAAGTAGGAGAACCTGCAGTTCCATTATCAGACAAACATTCGGTAGCACTAGTAGAAACATAATACCAACCACCATTTACGAACTGACGTGCATCAATAGCTCCTGTATGAGTGGCAGTAATAACAGTCGGTGCTTTATAAAGCAATGCTTCAGGATAGCTCCTTGCTCCATCATAATCTGTCAATTCCAGACCAGCTGTTAATGCTTTAGTTCCATCAGCCTTTGTCAAAGCAGCACCTTTTATTGCAGCATAATCTGCCCCATCAAATGCTAGTACTTTTGTAGAAGTTGATCCCATTTCCAAAGCACCATCGCCACTAGCAACATTCAAATATTTATATGTACCACTGCTTCTCAAAACAGAAGTAAACACACCGTTACTTACCGTCCAACTAGCTCTTTGAATCAAGTTATAATCAGGCTTATCGAAATCAATAGATACCAATTCCAAAGTCTTTGTAACATCTGCTGCTGATGTCGGTGCCAAATATTTATCTCCAATCTTAATAAATAAAGGCTGAGTAGCAACAGGAGCTTCAATCAACAAATCGCCTGATTGATCGTAAGTTTCTGCATAAAAAGCAGCCTCACCACCACTAACATTTGAAACAGTAGTTGTAGTAGCTGCTGGTGCAAAGTCTCCAAATTTAATAGGATTTGATTCTGCTCCAATTGTAATTGAAGGAGCTCCTTCTGCATAAGTAATCTTTTGATTGTCTTCAGAGGCAGTTTTCGCAGTTAACGTAATAGTTCCACTCTCGCTATTCAAATACTTACCATCTGCAATTTTAATTACTATTCCGCTGTTTGTTTTATCAACAGTCCACATTGGTAGCGTTGAAAATTTAGTTGCATCTCCAACTATACCAATAACTCCAGTAGCACCATCATTCGATGTTAAAACGGCTTTCTGTGTTCCAACAGCCCAGCCACCATCCGCAATCACATACTGTTTACCGACCACCGGCTTGGTAACCTTCACCACCCCAGCCTCTGCAGTAAACGTAGCACCGGCTGCCAGGAAGACAGCCATAAGTGTAGAAAACTTTTTGTTCATAATCATTTAAAATTAATTGTTTATAAATTATAGTAAGAAAAACCAACAATTAATTTACGAAGGGGGGAACAACCCCCACGAATGATTATGAACGGGCACAAAAAAACGCGGGCGTTGTCTATTATCAACCTTTAGGTATCGGCAAACACCCGCACAATAATAATAGAACAACAGCCCGCGCCTTTACGATATAATATAATCTATCCATATAAAATGGTAGATACACTTATTCGTAATAAGCGCAAGCATTTACTGTCCATTATCCCCATTGTGCTTAAAATTTTGCCGATTTTAAAGGTAAGAATAATCTTCGTAAAATACTTACAATATGTAATTGAAACCGTTTATCGCGAGCCGCTGCCCGCTACGGAATCGTTGCAAAGGTAAAGAGGTTTTCCGA
>OGYB01000112.1_pt1 | contig 71425 bp, 68 predicted proteins | sample 1576421 | NCBI WGS metagenome assembly OGYB01 (sample SAMEA3541577, study PRJEB24748) | human gut metagenome | biome: human gut; feature: human-associated habitat; material: faeces | place: China | collected 2012
ATTGGCAGGCCCTCGGTTATGAAGTTAGTCGTGCGTATAAACGCCGATTTACGCCGATTTACAGCAGGGAGAGGAAAAGATCGTAACCCTCCGCCGCCGTCGCCTTTTCGTGCACTACGGCCCGCACCGCCTGCAGCATCGCCGCCGGGTTCTCCGACTGGAAGATGTTGCGCCCCATATCGACGCCCGCTGCGCCGTCGCGAATGGCGTTGTAGGCCATCTCCAGCGCCTCCTTCTCGGGGGTCTTTTTGCCGCCCGCGATGACGATCGGCACGGGACAGGCCGCGGTAACCTCCTCGAAGCCCTCGCAGTAGTAGGTCTTGATTATCTGCGCGCCGAGTTCGGCCAGGATGCGCGTCGCGAGCTGGAAGTAGCGCTTTGTGCGCTCCATCTCTTTGCCGACTGCCGTCACGCCCATCACGGGGATGCCGTAGCGGTTTCCGGCGTTGATCATATCGCTGAGGTTTTTGAAGCTCCCCACTTCGTTTTTTGAGCCGACGAAGGTCTGGACGACGATGCAGGAGGCGTTGAGGCGGATGGCGTCCTCAACGTCCACGCCTATGCGCCCGAAGCTCAGATCCTCGTGCAGCACGCTGGTGTCGGTGGTGCTGCGCAGCGCGATCGCCTTATTGAAGGTGGGGGGCACGCAGGTTTTTATCGCCCCGCGCGTCGCCATCAGCACGTCGGCGTAGGGCGCGAGCGGAGGGATCGCGAGGTCAAGGCGTTCAAGCCCCGCCGTCGGCCCCATGATGTATCCGTGGTCGAAGGCGAGCATGACGGTGCGCCCGCTCTTGGGGTCGAAGATACGCGACAGGCGGTCCTTCATGCCCCAGTCGCAGTGTTCGGCGCCTTTGACGTAGAAGCTCTTCTGTTCCACCGGCCTGTCGAGGCCGTAATCTTTCGCCAATATATTTCCTATCTTGTCTGCCATCTTAAATTCTCCTTAGTTCTCCGCCGCAGTTTTCGCGAAAGCCTTGAATATGATCGAGACGGAGACCGCGCCGGGGTCGGGGACGCCGAGAGCGCGTTCGCCGAGATTCTTGGCGCGGCCAAAGTGCGCCACGTAGTCTTTGGTCTTCATACAGCCCTCGTGTGCCGCGAGCCGCGCCGCCTCGAGCGACGCCGCGATATCGCCGCCGCAGTCCGCGAAGGCCGCGACCGCTGGTGTCAGCGCGTCTACCATTGTCTTAGCTCCGAGGGGGGCTTTGGAGAATTTCAGCAGCCGCGCTTCGCCGCTCTTGAGGGCCTCCGCAAGCTGCTCTTTCGTCAGTTCGCTCACGCCTTCGGGTATCGCGCGCGCCATGCCCGAGAAGAGGGAACCGAAGAGCGGCACGGTGGCTCCGCCGCCCATATTGAGCACGGCCATGCCGACTGCCGAGAGCATTCCTTTGAAATCGCCGCCCCCATAGCTTTCGGCGGTCTCCCGCACCTTCTCCATCACTTTTACCATCGTCGTGCCGTGGTCGCCGTCGCCTATCTGCGAATCAAGCTCCGTAAGCTCGTCCTTCGCCGCCGCGATCGCCGACGCGGCGCTGCCGAGCATCTCTACGAAACGGCTGTATTCAAGTTTTTCCATTGTCACGCCTGCCGCTCTATTTCACCGTGTAGTAGGGCGTGTCGCAGGGAGCCTTCCAATATTTCATCATTTCGTCGTCCATGCGCGCCATGAAGAGCTGGAAGCCGGCCGCCTCCTGCACCGTCAGCAGCTCGCCTACATGTGAGGCGGCGACTTTGACGCCCTTGTCTTTAAGATATTCGACGCAGTCTTTGAAGACGATGAGCTGTTCCATAAGCGTCGTCGCCCCCGAGCCGTTGACGATGAGCATGACTTCCTCGCCCTTTTCGATGGAGAGGTCGTCAAGCAGGGCCTGGGTCATGATCGCCGCGGTCTCCCGCGCGCTCTTCATCGTCATGCGCCCGCCGCCGCCCTCGCCGTGCTGTCCCATGCCGATCTCCATGTCATTGTCGTCAAAGTGGGATATTTCGGCTCCGTTTGCCGGGTGGGTGGCGCCGCGGCAGGCGACGGCGATCGTCGCCATGTTGTCGGCGAATTTCTGCGCGACGGCGCGCACCGCTTCAAGGTCCCTGCCCATAGCGGCGGCTCCGCCGGCGATCTTCGCGAGGGGGATGCAGCCTACGAGCCCGCGGCGGTTGTCGCCGTCGGAGCGCGGCGCGTTCGAGATATCCTCCTGCGTCGTGACGCGCGCCACTTTGATCCCCGCGTCCTCCACCTGTTCCATCGTCATTTCGGCGGTCATCATGTCTCCCGCGTGGTTCAGCACGACGAAGAGCGCCCCTTTAGGCGCGGCGGCGAGGGAAAGCGCCTCAAAGCAGGCGGCCGGTCCGGGGGCGGCGAAGACGTCGCCGACGACCGATATATCGAACATGCCGTCGCCGACGAAGCCGGAGAGCGCCGGCTCATGGCCCGCGCCGCCAAGGGTGACGATATGGACGCGGTCGGCCTTTTCTATATTTTTGTTGATGACAAGATTGTTCCCGCGCACTTCGATCTTATCCGGGAAGGCAAGCGCCATGCCCTTGAGCAGTTCCTTCGTGAGTGTCTCCGAGTCGTTGATAAATTTTTTCATCGCCATTTTATTATCCTCCTCCGATTTATTCCTTGCATTCCATTAACTCAAAGAGCACCCCGTCGCGCCAGGCGAAGGCGATCTTTGTCTTTTCGTCGACCGGCGTTGCGGGGAGGACGATTTTTTCACATTTTGCGAGCTCTCCCTCAAGATCCTCCACCTTATAGGCCACGTGAGGGTAATTCTTTAGATCTTCGGGCATCTGCGAATCGGGCTCGAAGCGCAGGCATTCATACTGATACGGGTGGTCCTTCGGATCGGTAAGAAAGAGTTTCATCTCCGGAGAATAGACTTCGTTGGGCTGCGGCGTTTTCACCGGTACGCCTAGGTGCATGTACTGTGCCATTTGTATAGTCCTCCTTCATTATTTTTACTCTGCTGCCGCCGTCTTGCTGTACCTATATTTTAACATAGCGGTATTATTACGGGCTTTATTTTTTTGCCGGTCGCGGCCACTTTCCCTCTGTTTTGTATATAATGAGGGTGAAATCAATGAGAAGGAGAGCGATGGATATGACGTCCGCAATCATGAAACGCCGGAGTATAAGAAAGTTTACGGCGGAAAAGGTCCCCGCCGACAGTGCGATGAGGATAGTCGAGGCCGGAGCCGCCGCGCCCAGCGCCATGAATAAGCGCCCCGTGCGCTTCATTCTGCTTGATAAGGCGGCGATGGCTGCCCTCGCGGAAAGGATAGACCAAAAAGGCCCCTTCCTTGAAGGGCAATGGGCGATCGCCGTCTGCGGCGACCGCCGGGGCTACGGCCCGGGAAGCGGCTGGCTCGAAGACTGCGCCGCGGCGATGGAAAATATGCTGATCGCGGCGACGGAGCTGGGACTCGGCTCCCTCTGGTACGGCGTATACGCGCGCGCCGCTAAAGAACCTCCGGTGAGGGAATTCCTCAAGCTGCCGGATGAGGTGGAAGTCTGCGGCATCGCCGTCATCGGACACGCCGCCGAGGAGAAGGAGCCGCACCGGGGAGTAGATTCTTCCATTCTTCATATCGGCTGCTGGAAGGAATAGGACGGATGGCGGGCGAGGTGAAAAAGCGGTGAAAAAAATCATTATGCTCGCGGCCATAACGCTGCTCATTTTCTCGGCAGGCGATGCCTGGGCGGCGCGGCGCTATATCACGGAGAGGCCGCTGCCGACGACGGCGAGCACCGACGTCCGGGAGATCAACGTCGATGCGGCGCTCGACGGAGATTTTTCCGTCACGCTTGACGCCCCAGTTATGCCTGGATATTCGTGGAGCCTCTATAACTCCCTGCCGCCGGGAATATCGCCCGTATCGACATCGAGCGCGCAGCGGCCGGCCGTCTCGCCCGACGTGACGCCGACGGCAGCCGAGACCCGCAGGTATCACGCCTCCGCCACGGGACGCAACCGCATCATCTTCCAATACGCGCGGCCCGGAGACGAAGCGCCGCTGATCTATGTAATATGCAGCCTGAATGTGAGGCTGCCCAATCAATAGAGGCGGCCTTTTTCCTTGAAGTAGGCGAGGGCCTCTTCGACAAAGCCCTCCACGGAGGCGTCTCCGTTGTCCTTGCCGCAGACGAGATAGCAGCGGTGGACCGGCGGCGTTACCGCCAGCGCGAAGGACACGAATCCGTCCAGCTCCATCTTCACCGCGACGGAATCCGGGACGATGATCCAGTCCTCGGGGTCTGAAAAATAACGCTCCGCGGTCGGCGTCGTGTTTACGCGGATCTTCGCGCCGGACGGACGCCACCAGTAATCATGCCAGTGCTGGAACTCGCTGTCGAATGCCTCAAATATCTCATGCTCCGCGGGCAGCTGCTCCGGATGGACAGCCCCTGCGTGCAGGCCGGTGCCGGAGGGACGCATAACGACGCGGTAGCCCTCCTGAAAGAGAAGGAGCGAACGCAGGTCTGGAAATGGCGCCGGGGCCTGCGTGATGCCGATGTCCACCATCTTCTTTTCCAGCAAAGGGAATATTTCCACCGAATGGTGATCCTCTATTGTCACGCACAAATTTCGATCCTTCCGCTGAATCTCGGTGATGAATGGCGGCAGGATATAATCCTGGACGCTGTTGATACAGGCGATCGTCAGCGTCCGCCGTTCCGCGCCGTACTTCAGCGACAGAGCCTGCCGGTGGAGCAGCAGGATGCGCTCGGCGATCTCCGCAAATGACTCCCCCGCCGGCGTGATCACCGCGCGGGATCTGCCTTTGCCGCGCTGAAAGAGCTGGACGCCAAGTTCCGCCTCAAGCATCGAGAGCCTTTTGCTCACGGCGGACTGCGTTACATAAAAGGCATTGGCCGTGTTGGTGATATTGCCGGAATTTCGCACCTCTATAAAGAATTTCAAAGATTCAATATCCATGACACACCTCCTAAATATTCCTGCAAGGAATATTTTATAGCTTAAAATATCGTTTTACAATTATTTATCGGTTCAGTATGATATATGAAAATCAAACAGGGAGGGCTTCACATGCCGTTGACAATCACTGAGATCGAAGAAGCAAAAAAGCGTATCGCACCATATATCGTGGAAACGCCTTTGATCAGGCTGCAAAATCTGGACTCCTATCTTGGCTGCAAGGTCTACGCAAAGCTTGAATCGCTGCAAAAGACCGGCTCCTTCAAACTGCGCGGGGCGGTCAACAAGCTGCTGACGCTTTCGCGCGAGCAGCTTGTTGACCGCGGGATCGTCGCCGCCTCATCCGGCAACCACGGCAAGGCGCTCTCCTACGCGGCGGGGCTGCTCGGCGTGAAGTGCACCATCGTCATGCCGCGCACGGCGCCGCAAAATAAAATCGACGCGATCGGAAAGCTGGGGGCGGAGGTCGTCCTCTGCGAAACTTCCGAACGTTTTAAAATCGCCGACGAAATATGCCGCGAACGCGGCTGCACGATGGCGCCGCCCTTTGACGATTATGAGATAATGGCCGGACAGGGAACCGCCGGCCTTGAGATATTTGCACAATGTCCGGAGCTCGACTGCGTGATCTCACCCGTCAGCGGCGGCGGACTGCTCGGCGGCGTCTCCGCGGCTCTGAAGGCCCGTTCCGGCGGAAGGATACGCGTCGTGGGCGCGGAGCCGGAATTGCTGCCGCACTACAGGCAAAGCCTCGCCGCGGGTGAGCGCGTCACCGTCCCGCAGCAGCTCACCGTGGCCGACGCGCTCGTCTCGCAGACGCCGGGCGTTAAAAACTTCCCCGTCGTCGCGGCCAATACGGACGAAGTCGTCTGCGTTTCGGAAGAATATATCAAGAAAGGTATGAAGCTGATGCTGACGGAGGGCAAGCTGCTCGCGGAACCGGCCTCCTGCATCGGCGCGGGAGCTCTGCTCGAGGGGCGCGTCAAAGTGAGGGAGGACGAAAAGGTCTGCCTGCTCATCTCCGGCGGCAACGTGAGCTTTGAACGGCTCGAAATATTGAAGGATGTAAATATATAGCGGCGCGCAGGATAAGGCCCGGCGCGGCAACATCGCCGCGCATACATATACGCAAAAGAAGAGAGGCCCGAACGAAATATACGCGCGGGCCTCTTTTTATGGGAAGTTTTTTAGTAAGCTGTCGGTATTATTAGAGATAGTTCGCGGCAGTAAGAACTTCCTTGACCTTCTCCTCGTTCTTCTTCGCAAACTTGATGACGGGTCCGGTGCAGCCCATTGAGGATTCTGCGTAGATGCCCGCCTTCCAGAGCGCCTTGACGGCGTTCTCTATCTCAAGGACGTCGACGCCGTGGATCTCTTCGTCGGTCGGCTCGGCGGCAGGCGCTTTGACATCTTCCTCAGCCGCCGCCTGTTTGGGCTGCATAGCCTCGATCAGCTCGTCTAGTCCGGCGGCCTTGGCCGCGGCCAGCTCCTTCGCCACGATCGCGGGAAGGCCGTTCTTCGCGGCGCTCGCGTTGAGCGAAAGCGCGGAGGCGATCACGGGAGCGCCCGAGGCGCGGGATATGATCGAGATGACCTTGTTCCAGCCCTCTCCCGCGGAGGGACCGTAACCCCAGCCCATCGCCTCATAGTTGCCGCCGGTCGTCCAGGCTCCGAAGAGCTTCATGAGGACGTTGCCGGTGAGGGTGTCCGTTACGCAGACGTCGGCCGCGCCGGCGAGCAGGTCGTTGCCGCGGAAGATCGCGCCGCCGTCTTTTCTGATGCTGTCGGCAAAGTTGATCCCGTAGCCGTTGTCCTTAAGCTTCTGGAGCGCGCGGAGCACCGTCTGCGCGCCGTCGAGGTTGAGGATGCCGACTGTCGGCTCGGCCACTCCGGCGGACTTTGCCACCGCGATGCCGTAGATGGCGTTGCGGAGCATCGCCTCGGTCCTGACCGGGGACGACGTGCCCGTAGAGGAGGCTACGAAACACGGCTTTCCTTTGCCGGGCGTGAAAACTTTTCCTATTGTGGTTACACCGACCGGGAACGGGTAGTGGAGGGCTACCGCGCCTTCGATGACCCCGTCGCCGAGCGCCTTTTCCATGGCCGCGGATATCTCGTGCTCGTCCGCCGCCGTCTCGATCCAGTTGAGGTCGTCAAAACCCGCGAGCTTCGGCCCGATGCAAAAAACTTTAACGCCGGGGTCGTTCTGCATCGCGAGCCGCGCGCCGAGGCAAAGTTCTTCCTGCCCCAGCTCGCTGCCGTACGCCATAAGGCCGACTTTGGTCTTTTTGCCGCCGCCCTCTCTGGCCTCTTCTATTATCTCGCCCAGTATATCGCCTATCAAGGCCTTTACGGATGCGTTATCTGTCATTGTTTTTCCCCTTACTTCTTAAGGCTGGCGGCAAGTTCTCCGAGGCTCTCAAGAATGAGTTCGCGGATCTCTTCTTTGCTGACCGTGGCTTCCGCCTGCTTGGGCTGCGGCTTCTCGATGAGGAACGAGGCGCCGTCCGCCAGGTTGGTAAGGCGGCCAAGGAAGAGGCTGCCCTTGCCGATGATCATCGCGCGGGTCATCTTGCCGGCGTTGATGGCGTCGGCGGCGTGTCCCATGAAGGGCACGCCCGAAGGGATATGCCCCTGCGTGTGGACGAAGCCGGTCATGCCGTGCTCCTTAGTAAACTTCACCATGTCGGCCTTCTCGATCGCCTTCTTCATCACCGCGAGGGCCGCGATCATCTTGAAGTTCGCCGTCGGCACGTCGCCCGCGCCTGCGGGAAGCGTTATCTCGGGGTTGTGGAGCTCGGGCGAGAACTTGTCTACGTCGGCAAATGTAAGTCCGACCTTCTGGAGAGGCTCGTAGGTGAGGACGGAGGTGACCGTCTGCGGCGAAGCGCCCGCGCCGACCGTATGTTTTCCGATCGCGTCAAGGCGGATCACGGGCAGCGTGCCGTCGTCGGGAACGATGAGTATCCCGAAGGAGCCGATGCAGTTTTCAAGAGCGGGAAGCTCCTTTTTGACGTGGTCGCGCGCGTTCATATAAAGCTTGGGGATCGCGCCGCCGGCGATGACCGCGACATTTTTGCGGGTACCGGCAGCCACCATCGACGCGCCGGCAAGCACCGCGTTGACGGGACCGGCGCAGAAGCCGCGCACGTCGCAGCCGGAGGCGTTCGCGCAGCCCGCGATCTCGGCGATGGCCTTCGCGAAGTTGCCGCCGCCGCGCTGGTTCATGTCGCCGGCAGCCTCTTCCGAGCACTCGACGACAAAGTCGATATCCTCGGGCTTCATGCCGCTGTTCTGTATCAGGTGGAGCAGGGAAAGGACGGCGCTCGCCTTGCAGGTGATGTTCACCAGCAGCTCGTAAGCGGTGAGGTTCGGGTCGACCTCATGGCCTCTCCTCGCGCAGCCGACGACCTTGCCCTCAAAATAGAGCGGCAGCGCGCCGGCAGTCTTGACTTCGTTCTCTATCTCCGCCGCGTCGTGCCCGGCCTCGAGGCGCGCTACGATATCCTCGCGCATCAGGGGATGCCTGGCTATCTTTTCTTTGGCGGCGGCGGCGAAGTCCTTCTCAAGCCAAATAAGGTCAAAGACGTCGCAGATGTCGATAAAAGCGAGGCTTTCATCCTCCGGCATGATCTCACCGTATTTCCCGAAGCGGATCTCTTTCGGTTCAAGGTTTTTGTACCAGGGCTGGGGGCGCGTCTCAAAATCCTCTATCTCCATGGCGCCGATGTATGTAAGGTTCGGGGCGTAGCTGGCCGCCTCGTGATAGTTCTGCTGATACTTGGGAAGCTCTTTGAGGAATTCTGAATCGGGGTGCGTCTCCCTTTCTACGAAGGGGGTGTTGCCATACCAGAGCCCGAGCTCGGGTGTATGGTTTAGTGAATAGGCTGCCGCTTTGATCGCCGCGTTTGGCATTTTAATTATTCCTCCTGTTGGTTTGATCATATGTTCTATCTTCGTCGATTACATAAAACTTTACAACAAGCTTTATGCTAGTATGCCTTCTGTATTAGTATATTTTATTTCCCGCGATATGTCTTTATGCTTATGCATAATAATTCACATACTGCGTCCTTTTTTGGATGTGTAAAAAGTCACCTTGAATAAAATAACATCTCCATGAGCCATTCGCAAAGGTTCGATAAAAAATGAAGGGAACGGAAAAACGCCGGTCAATTCCCCTCGCAGGATTTCATGACCGGCGTCCGCTCTATTTGCTGTGATCGCCGCGCGGATCTCTTCATCAAAGAATGTGATATACGGATAAGGTTTTCGATCTCATGGCAGCGAGACATAAGGCCCCTGCGAAGGATACGCAGGGAGCCCCACAAATTCGCCGCCGCGAAAATCGGTCTCTCTCCGCGTCCTCCCGCGCCTCAATTCTCTCTTGCAGGCACGGGCTTTGTCGCTCGCCCGGCATCTCACGAGATCGACGCTTCGTTCGCAGAACCAGTCATAAACGGTATCCTCCGGCATCTCCTGTTTACGAAGCCGTTCAACGCTCGTACCGGCGATGAATAACGGGCCGGCCGGCTCGACCAGGTTCTCGCCGTCCGACAGACAGCGTTTGCGAAGCGATGCCAGCTCTTCCTCGCTATCTGCCGTCAATACGAGCATCGTTCTATTCTCCTGCCCGCACGAACCGCTGTCCATATAACCGGGAAGATAGACATGACGTTGTCCCAGCAGGAACAGATGCAGCCGCCCGATGGCGTCGTATATCTCCTCATGGCTCTTGCCGGCGGTGCGCAGGAAGAAGAGGCGGTCCGCGTTATTCATGTAGAATATGTCCTCCGGCAAGTGCGGCGTCTCGTGACAGCGGCGGCTCCTCAGCACCATATTGAAACTTTGGATGCAGAATTTCGCTCCGGCCGCCTCCGCCCAGCGCCACATCGCCGCGTCGCCCGGCGCGGCGCTCCCTCGCGCGGATGCGCCGCACAGGGGAAATCTCGCCAAAAACGACTTTACCAGCGGATGCGACGGCCAGCGATAACTAACGCGCCCGTCGTCGTCATACCGCCACAGGCCGCCTCTTGAAAGCCCCGGAAGTACGGGGATCTTCTCGTCTAAAGAATACCCGTTGAAACCAGGCCGTCCGAGGACGGCGCGCCCCATCAGGAGGCGAAGCCTGTTGTTCCAGAGCGCTTCCTTAGGATCGAACGGAGTTTCCGCGGCAAAGGCAGTAAGACGAAGGCGGTCGGCGCACCGAAGACGCTCCATATCTCCTTCGGGCGTAAGCACATATCCGCCGCCGGCTTTTCTAAGCAGCCCTTTTGCCGTAAGTTCATGCAGTAAATGAGGGGCTTTGCCGGCGAGAAGGAACGTTTCTTCGTCCCAGCAGGGAGAGCTCTCTCTAAACAGCAGCAGCGAGCGCGTCATATCATCGGCGCGCGTATTTTCCATTTCAGATATGCTCTCTATGCCATTCATCTTTGCTCTCTCCGGCGCTCCCGTAAACTACGCCCTCTCGGCCGCCGCCAACTTCACAGCCGTGGTGAATACCTCCACAGCCTGCCGGAGCTCCTCCAGCGGCGGATAGGTGGGGGCGATCCTGATTATGCTGTCCTGCGGATCGCTGCCGTGCGGGTATGTCGCGCCGGCCGGCGTCAGCTTGACTCCCGCTTCTTCACAGAGGCGGATTATTTTTTTCGCGCTGCCCTTCTGCGCCTCAAAACAGATGAAATATCCGCCCTTGGGTTTGCCCCAACGCGCGATGCCGAGGCCGCCGAGCTCGCGCTCCAGCTCCCGCAGCACCAGCTCAAACTTCGGGCGCACGATATCAGCGTGCTTCCGCATATGCTTTTCCACGGCTTCCTTATCAGGCAGGAAGCGCGTGTGGCGAAGCTGGTTCACCTTGTCATAACAGACGAGCTGATAGCGGATGAGGTCGCCCGCGCACTGGATATTCGCGGGGCTTGCCGCCATCGCGCAGACGCCGCCGCCGGCAAAGGTTATCTTAGATGTGGATGTGAAGAGGAGCACCCTGTCAGCGTTCCCATGCCTGACGCAGGCGTCGTAGATGTTCGCGAGCGAATCCCGCTCGTCGTCGTACAGATGGTGCATACAATAGGCGTTGTCCCATATCAGGCGGAAATCCGGGACCGCCGCCATCGCGGCAAGCCGCTCGACGGTCTCGTCGGAATACGTAAAGCCTGTGGGATTTGAATACATCGGGACGCAGATCATCCCGCGCACTTCGGGGTCCTTAGCCAGCCTCTCGACCTCGTCCATATCGGGGCCGTCCTCGCGAGTCTCCACGGGGAGCATTTCTATCCCGTAAGTGTCGCAGATGTGGAAATGCCAGTCATAACCGGGAACCGGGCAGATAAATTTAACCTTGCCGAGCTTAGACCAGGGCGTGAACCCAGGCATCGGGCCGTTGATGAAACATCTTTTAAGCGCGTCTGAGATCATATTGATACTCGAACTTCCGCCTGCCAGGACCTGCTCCGCCGGCACGCCGAGTATTTCGCCAAAAAGGCGGCGCACCTCGGGTATCCCTTTATATTCGCCGTAATTGCGCACATCCATACCGTTTTCGCTGATAAAATTATTGTCATCCAGCGCGTGAAGCATCGGAATTGAGAGGTCGAGCTGTGCCGTCTCCGGTTTTCCTCTGGACATGTCGAGCTTCAGTCCAAGTTTTTTCAAACCTTCGTATTTTTTGCGAACTTCATCCAAATTAAGCTTGCTTACCGTCATTTCAGTTTCCCCCTTGAGCCGCAGGCCGCGATCTTCTTCACGGCCTGCACAGATTTACGCTATTTTATACAATATACTTACCACAATGGGAGGGAGGGCGCAACTTTGGAGGATGCGATTATGGTAAAGTATGAGAACTTATTTATTGACGATGTTGATGCATTTGCCGGCGATATATGCCTTGGCATTGGCCACGGCGCAGTCGATGATCCTTTGCCGGCATTCTTTGGAAGCCCAGGAAATATGCGGCGTGATAATGCAGTTCTTGGCATGAAGAAGGGGGTTATCGCCTGTTATCGGCTCGGATGAGACTACGTCGACAGCCGCCGCGGCGACCTTGCCTGAGTTCAGCGCGTCCGCCAGATCCTGTTCAACCACTATCTGTCCGCGGCTGTTGTTGACGATGATCACGCCGTCCTTCATTTTCTCGATATTGCTCTTGTTGATAAGCCCTTTACTGAATGAGTTGAGCGGCATATGCATCGCGATAATATCGGCGGAGGCAAGCAACGTTTCAAAATCAACGTAGTCTGCCACCGCGCGCCCGGCATTCGTGGGATAAGGGTCATAGGCCAGCACCTTCATGCCGAGAGCGCCGGCTGTAGCGGCGGTATGGACGCCGATCTTGCCAAGGCCTAAAATCCCCAGGGTTTTTCCCTCCAGTTCGATCAGCGGATAATCCCAATAGCACCAGTCGACGTTATTTTCCCACTTTCCCTCATGTACCGTCGCGCTGTGATGGCCTACATGGAGGCAGGCTTCCAGCATCAGCGCGATCGCATACTGGCTCACAGCGGCGGTGCCATAAGTCGGGATGTTGGCGACGGGGATGCCTTTCTCTTTCGCGTAGGCGACATCGATTATGTTGTAGCCCGTCGCCAGCATATTAATGAATTTTACGCTCGGGCAGGCGTCGATAATATTTTTCGTGATCGGCACCTTTTTCGTATAAACCAATTCGGCGTCGCCAATGCGGTCTATCACCTCTTGCTCGTCCGTCTGCGACGTGCGGTCATACACGGTCAGGTCCCCCAAAGCGCCTAATTCTTTCCAGCTTAAATCATCCGAATGTACTGTGTAGCCATCCAAAACAACGATCTTCTTCTTGTCCTGCATAACTTAGCCACCTTTAAATTATTTTTTATTGACATATTACTCAATCGCGCGCTCCTGCGCGGCCAATCCGGACGACTGCAGCCTTCCGCAATACGCCGCATGCCGCTTGTTATTACTTGTAAAAATCTTTTCTCCGCCAGCCAAGTCAATTTTACAAGTAAAGGCAAAAACCATGTTTTAGTTTTTTGCTCTTAAAATACCTCTATTAGCTCAAAACAATCGTCAGATGGAGCCACATATTCTGCGCTTTACAAAAACGACCGCCATGCCAAACAAAATTCATCCGCCGGCAGATACGGCTATAGGACGGTACAAAAACTGCACCGTCCTATAGCCGAGAGAACGAATCCTGATGCGATCGGGAGGAAAGCCCGGCGTTCTTATCTATACTTTATCTTTGCCCGACTAATAATACCTTCGTGAAGATACGGGCTCATAAAACTGACATCATACTCATTTATAGACTAGCGGCATTCTCCTGCCAAGCTGGCAGAGAACTTCGATAGAGACGCTGCCGCAGCTCTCGGCGAATTCCTCCGCGGAAATGTATTCGCCCTCCTGTCTGCCGATTATCACAACCTCGTCGTTTTCGCGCGGATCGTCCAAGTCAGTAATGTCTATCATGAATTGATCCATGCAGACCTTGCCGACGATAGGGCAGCGCCTGCCGTGCAGCAGCACCGCCCCCTTGTTTCCGAGGCTGCGGCGCACGCCGTCCACGTAGCCCATGGGTACCACGCCTATCAATGACTCCCGCTTTGTCTCAAAAGTCCCGTCGTAACCGATCTTCGTCCCGCTCGGTACTCTCTTTACGGAGGCAAGTTTCGCCTTTATTTCCATCGCGGGATATACCTCAACTCCTGGCAATCCCATAAACTCGGGGCCGGCATAGAGGCCGTAGACCGCCATTCCCGGGCGCACCATGTCAAGCTGCATCTCCGGGTAGAGGATCGCAGCGGCGCTGTTGCTGATGTGTTTTAGCGGGATCTTTATCCCCGCTGCCTCAAGCTCGTCGGTAAAACTCGTGAACTTAGCAAACTGACCGCGGCAATAGCTGTCGTCGCGGACGCTGGAAGCAGTTGCAAAATGCGAGAATATCCCTTCGATCCTGATGTTGGGCATCGCCGCTATGCGCGCTATCTCTTCCATCGCCTCCGGTCCGGGGACAAAGCCAAGGCGAGCCATGCCGGTGTCTATTTTGATGTGAACCGACGCGATCTTGCCGGCTTTAGCCGCGCCCTCGTTCAGCACGCGTGCCTGCTCAGCCGAGAAGATCGCCGGCATCAGGTCGTATTCCAGCACCAAAGGATAGTCCTCGTCAAAGGAACGTCCAAGTATGAGTATCGGCTCCCTGAAGCCCGCATCGCGAAGCTCTATGCCCTCCTGCGGGATAGCCACCGCAAAATAACTTGCCCCCTCCGCCTCAAGGACCCGCGCCACGGGAATGACTCCATGACCGTAACCGTTGGCCTTTACGACCCCCATCAATTTAGTCGGAGGTGTCGTGCGCCCCATGAGGTATCTCACATTTTTCCGGATCTGGTCCAGGCTGACCTCCGCCCACGCTGCGCGCATATTACGACACCGGATCAACAAGCGTCAGTTTTTCATGAGAGGCCACATGATCGAGCAGCGCATCGGAGACCTCTATTATTCCAAGTTCCAGCGTGTTTTTGATTTTCACGATTTTCAGCCTGTCCCTGTCGGCTCCCCTGGCCAATTGAATGGCGAAGCGCAGCGCCTCTTCTTCCGATTCGGCGGTGATCGGGATCTTCGAGCCTTCCGGCGATTTGACGGCCAGCGCGTTGGCGTACATCAGGGGAAGATCCAGCTTATCCCGAACCTTACGTGTTATCACGTCAAAAATGCCCACGCCGACGGCGTTGCCGTGAGATTCATCAGTGACGTCAAAGAGGACCATGCGCTTGATGTTCGGCACCGGCAGGACGAATTTTTTGAGCAGGAAGCTTTTGCCGAGAATGTTGGGGTCAAAACCGGAGCCGGAGATGTTTTTGCCGATCTCTTCGACTATCAGGACGTCTATGTCGGGAATCATCAGCGTAGGCATATTGCTTTTCGCGATTTTTACCAGCTCTTTTTCCCGTTCAACGATCCTTTCGGCTGGGATAGCCTCGATCATCGCGGTTTCGTCATAGGCGTTTTCAAGTATCGCCACGCCGAATCCGACGCGGGCGCGTCCCATGATCATCTGCGCGGCCTCGATCAGAATATCGGCGAAATTGTCAAAATCCGCCTCGTGCACCGAGGTGCAGCCGACTTGGTTGCCAAGCCCGATAACCAGCATCTTGCAGATGCCGCTCTGTATCTCCCCGACGAAATCAGTGTGCAATTTTACCCTGTTGATGGGAACGACCAGATCAGCGCCCAGCGCGACGGAGTCAAAGTACACGTTGATACCGCCGGACGTTTTTCCTATGTGGGTCACATCCACCGAGGTGACCACCTCGACCCCCATATTCTTTTCCGTGATCCCGTACGCGGCGAGAACTTCCCGCTGCCCCTCCGGCGTACCTCCGCCATGGCTGCCCATGGCGGAGACGATGAACGGTTCGCCGCCAAGTTTTTTGATTTGTACGATTACCTCTTTCACGATCTTTTCAAGGTTCTTGATGCCCCGGCTGCCTACCGCCACGGCGACCTTCGCGCCGGGCTTGATTTTCCCGGCAATTTCTTTTTTCGTAATCTCTTGTTCTATTTGCGCCTTGATATCGTCAAGCCTCGGCCTGGCAAAACTCTGCCGGACTTTGTGCATTGCCGGAAGAGGGTAATTCAGTTGTTCTTCAAGTAATATCGGCATTTTTTCATCCTCCTCATAAAATAAATATGCAGTAATTCCGTCTAAAGCGGCGCAAAGCATCACAGAAAAAGGGTTGGCCGAAAAAGTTCGCGCCAATCCCTTATCGTTTAATTTCGAGCCGCTCGGCCATCCGGCATAAACCTGATACAAACTTAGGGTGAATGAGGACCAGGATGTCGAATATATGCGTTATGATTTTGCCGTACGCCAGCTGAACTCCGTCGAGGAAGTCAGGAGTTTTGAATATCGTTTAGGAGATATTCCCTCTATTTTGGTAAAGGTGCTGATAAAGTAGCTTATACTTTTGAAGCCCACCATCTCGCCCACAATGTTCACGCTGTAGCCTTCCCGCAGAAGTCCCTTGGCCTTGAACACTCTCACGTAGGTGATGTATGTTCTTAACGTGATGCCCGTCACGCTTTTAAAGGTGCGTCACAGATGCGACTTGCTGATAAAGAACATATCGGCGAGGCTGTCCAGAGAAAGATCCTCGGCATAGTGCTCCTGGATATACTGGATGACCGGAGTTATCCTGTCCGGAGATTTCTCGCTGCGCTGAAGCCGGCTCGTCTTCATGGTAGGCTCATACAGCGAGTTAATATAAATGAGTATTTCGGACAGGCAGATCTTGCTGTAAACTTCCCTGCCGTAAGCGGAGCACTCCGGGTCAAGGTAGTACGCGAGTCTTTTGATCTGTTTCAGCAAGCCTTCCAACTCGTCTTCGCCGAGCTGGCAGCGGTGGTTGAAATTCCGGTGGTCTCGAAAACAGGCGGCAAGGTCAAAATCTGCGGTGGAGACTCCCTTTACCTCCTCCGGATCGAAGTGGATCAGGCAGAACTGGTAGGGTACTTCGTTGTCTTTGCCCACGCTGCGGTGAAAATCCGTATTATTTATGACAAACAGGGAACCGCGCCGAATGGGGTATAACTCGTTGTTAATGTACATTTCACCATCTCCGGAGAGCGTCAGCAGGATTTCCTGCTCTTCATGAAAATGCAGGTTAAGCTTACTCCACTCCTGAGTGCGAAAAAGAACAAACATCGAGACACACCCCTTTCTGTATTAACAATTCGCTCTGCGGCAATACGACTACGGCGGCGCGTATTTTTAAGCTGCAAATATTTTATACTTTAATCATAAAAATTGATAGCGTACAATATCAATTTCATTATATTTGCAGCTCCTCATTGCTCGCCGTCCCGGGTATGGGCGGAAGGAAAGGGGGCATCCCTGTATATTTTTGTTCCTCCGCCGCCTGCGCCGTGGGGAGACGAAGCTGACGGGAACGCCAGCAAGGCGGCAAAACAAAAAGTCCCGCTGGAAAGGGGCGCCCCCGTCGTTGATTGAAATTTTTCCGGGTACTGTTCGGAGATCGCCGGAAGTGAAGGCTGAAGCGCTGACTGGTTTAACGCGATGATATTTCCATTGCTTGCCGGCTATTATTTTTTCAAGGTGCGAGAAACACATGCAGTCATCAACGATAAGCTCAGAACAGCGACGACCGTCCCCTATTCGAGGCCAACGTCGATCCTCGCCTCCTCGGCGCTGATAGAACCTGCCTTTGCCATATTCTTATCACGGAAATAGACCACGCCGAATACGGCGGAATATGAGGCCAGCAGCCAGAGGACGATAAACAGGCCGGGGCGCAAATTCAGTAAACGTGATTCCCTCATAATCACCGCGAAAATCGCAAAAGCAACCAAGAATGACCACCTAATATATTTTCTTTTCATAGCTTATCAGTTACGCCTCCTGTTTTTGGCCCTGCCCAAAATTAAGATCTTCTTTTTTGGCAGCGAGATAATTGAGCGTCAGGATGATCACGCCCCCCGCCAGCCCCGCAAAGGTCAGATCCCAGCGCGGGCTTAAGGAGATCAAGGAGCAGACCGCCAACATGGCGCGGAAAAGGATATTGATCTTCGTAAAAGCATATCCTTCGACAACAGCCGCGAAGCAAACTACCGCTATCAGGCATCCGACACTGTTAATGACAATATCGGAGACGGTGCCGATCATGATCAGCCCGGGATTATATACGAAGGTTGCAAAGACCAGAAGCCCAGGAAGGCCGATGACGAACCCTCTGGCCGCGGTTTTCATCGGGCCGGCCTTGGCTATGCCAGCCGCGGTGAAAGAGGCGATCGCCACAGGCGGGATAATATTTGAGAGCACGCCCCAGAAGAGCGCGTACATGTGAGCCGCCAGGGCGGGAACGCCCATCTGCATAATGGGAGGGATGACTGTTACGACCATGATTATATACACCGCGGTAGTGGTCAGTCCCATGCCCAATATAACGGCCAGAACCGCAGCCAAAAGCATGGCCAGCCACAGATGCCCGCCGGAAATGCTCACGATCTGCGTTCCCAATTTCAGTCCTACGCCGGATAACGTCGAAGAGCTGACGATGATCCCCGCCGCGGCGCAGGCCATGGCGGTCACGACCGTCGCCTTGCCCGCCGCCTCGCAGACGGAGATGATATTTTCGGCGCCGGGACGGCTGGATTTTTTCAGGAAGCTGACTATGAACAGGCCGACTATCGACCAGAAACAGGCCGTAGTGGCCGTGTAGCCTGAAACAAGAAAATAGACGAGGAGGCCGATCGGGAGCAGCAGATGCGCGCCATTCTTCAAGACATCTTTCACCACCGGCATCTCCTCTTTGCTCAAAGGAGGAATCTTCGCCTTTCTGGCGTGGAAGTCCACGGCGGCGAAAAGGGCAAAATAGTAGCACAGCGCGGGAATGGCGGCAGCCAGCGCCACCGTCGCGTAGGAAAGGCCCAGGTAAGCGGCGACGACGAAGGCGGTCGCTCCCATAATGGGAGGCGTGAACATACCGCCGGTGGAAGCGCAGGCTTCAACGCCGCCGGCGTATGTGCTCTCATAACCGACCCTTTTCATCAGAGGAATCGTAAATGTGCCGGTGGTGGTGACGTTGGCGCAGGAACTGCCCGAGAGCATGCCGAAGAAGGCGCTGCCGACCACCGCCGCTTTGGCGGGACCGCCGACTTTTGAGCCAAAGGCTCCCAGGGCCAGATCGGTAAAGGTACGCCCGGTGCCGGTCTCTTCCATGAAAGCTCCGAATATCAGGAATAGGACGACGAAAGAGGCGATCGTGCCGAGGGGCATGCCAAAAATACCGCCCTCCTGCATGAACATATCGAGAACAAGCGACTTAAGTGTAGTGCTCGGCCCATAAAAGATCCAGAACATTTTTTCGCTGTAGAGCGCCTGGAAGGTAAAGAAAACGGCGATAAGCACCATCGGCACTCCCAGAGCGCGCCGCGTGCCCTCCAGGACCAGAAGCCAGAGGATGACCCCCATGCAGATGTCGGCCGTGTTGGGAGAGGTCACCTGCCGCAATTCAAAGGCTTCAATGTCCCAGAGATAGTAAACTTCCAGCGCGACGGACAGGATGATGCACGCGATGTCGATCACAGTCCAAATATTTGGCTTATCGCTCCACGACTTTCTGTTGAGCGGAAAGAGCGTAAAACATAGCAGCAGCACGCCGGTCAGATGCAGGGACCTGTAAAAATGCGCCTCCGGGTGGCCGAACATCCCAGTATAAAGGTGAAAGGTGACAAAAGCAAAAGACAGGCCGACGATGAGAAAAGCCAGCAGCTCTCTTGCCCCAAACCTACGGGCGTTGAACAGGCATCCCCATGCGGTCGTTGAGTTAGATTCTTCTGTGTGAGCCATTATTTCAATTTCTCCTTTTCCTTACATCCTTGTCGGCTTAACTTTCGTATATCATCGGGCCTCATGTCCTGAAAACCGTAAACGACGCATGGGAGCGGACGCAAAGGCGCCAGGCATAATCATGGCCGCGTAAAAGCCTTTTATTTACCGGTGATTTATCTCGCGTGATACGAAAAACATATCCGGCGAGCGGCAGTCAAGCCTTGATAAAAATTCAAACGCGGGAAACAGCCCCGGCAAAAGAGAGCTGTTTCCCACTTGGAAAAAGTGCCCTCGTATATTTTATTTAACTTTTATGCCCTTCTCTTTAAGATACTTCAACGCGCCGGGGTGAAGAGGGATATTGGCTACCTTGGGAAGGTCCTGCGGATTACAGATCTTCGGCCAGCCTCTCGCCTCCGTGGCTTTAAAGGAATCTTTATGGTATCCGGATTCATAAATGGTCTTGGTGACGATATAGACGAAATCTTCCGGAAGGTCGGCGTTGCAGACTATGGTCGTGGGAATGGCGATGGTCTTCACGGGGTAATTCTGACTGTCATATGTGTTAGGCTGCATTGTGGCCTTCACGTAACCGGTCATCGAGGGGTCAGCCAGCACTTTATCGGCGTGGGCGTCGTCTATGCTGAGGAATTTTACGCCGGGCTGCACGATAAGGTTTACGATGCTCGGCATAAGGCCGCCGTAGGTGCCGATGAAGTCCATATGTCCGTCCTGCATCATCGTGGAGGCGTCGTCCCATCCTAGGGCCATGACCTCTCCGCCCGCGGCTTTGATATCATTAAACGACATGCCATAGGCCTTAAAGAGCGCCTCGATCATCATCCTGTCGGTTGACGCGAGCTTGCCGCCGTTGACCTTCTTGTTTTTCAGCTGGCTGATGTTTTTGATAGCGGATTTTTCCGGGACGATCAGCTGCGCGAGCATCAGTTCCTGGGTTCCTACCAAGCGCAGATTTGTCAGCGGCTTTTCATAGGGAGCCATTCCCTTATAGGCCAGGTACTGGTTCTGCGCGGTGGTCAGCGTAAGCACCATTTCTTTGCCTTCGTGCACGGCGGAGACGTTGAAAGCGCCGCCGGTCGACTGAACTGAGCAGGGGGCATTTATGCCGGCTTTTTTCAAAGCGGCTTCCAGCTTTGACGCCAGAACGGCAGAAGCAGGATACCAGATCCCTCCGGGGAATCCTGTGCCGATTTTAACGAATTTAGGATAAACCGGTGCCGCCGCTGCACTGCTGCAGCAAGATAAAACAAGGCTAAGACAAAAAACGAATGCGGCTACTATACTAATTTTCGAACGGGACATAAATTTCTACCTCCTCTAGATTCTTCATAAACAATGCTCTCCAAATTTCATGTTGCCTGCCTATTTTGCTATGATATATCTTTCTAAAGCCCCCTTTCTCCAAGACCCCATTTTATCTATTGCAATAGAAAATTGTGTGATACTTTTCCCCCAAACCAGCAAAAGCGGGCCTCGCCGCAAGGCAAGGCCCATCTTACTTAGAAAAATGTCTGCTCGGTCACATCCGTGGAGATAGCTTTAAGGGCGCGCTCGACGAGGTTTTTCTGCATTGCCTTCTGCTCTTCAGGCGTAAGCAGAGGGTCGCTGAAGGGAGACACAAGTCCGTAACCGGGGACTATGCGGTTCGCTCCAGTAACTTTGGAGACGGAAACAAGGTTGGTAACATGCACGATCGGGAAGCCGGCTCTGTCTATTTCTTTTACCATCGTTGCACCGCAACGAGTGCAGCTTCCTCAGGTGCTGACGAGGACAACGGCGTCGACCGCTTCCTTTTTGAGCGCCTCGGCGACCTCTTTGCCCATCCTGCGGGCGTCTTTGAGGGTGGCCAGGTTGCCGGTGGTCGAGTAGAAGGTGTTGCAGAACTTGCCGATCACCCCGTCTTTCTCAAATTCCCTGAATGAAGACAGCGGGAACAGAACTTCGGGATTGGCGTTGACGAAATCTGTGTTGATGCCGCAATGTACGCTGTAGAAGTCGCCCTTCACAAGAACATCCTTGCCGGTGACATCGTATGTCGCCCAGATGGAGCAGGTGCCTCCGGGAATACGGTCTGGGTTGCCGAGGGGAACAAGTCCGCCTGTGCTGACAAAGGCGACCTTGGCTTTGCTGAGATCGCCGACGGCTTTGGAGGGAACGACATTGTCGCGCGGCTCGATCTTAAGCTCGGTGACGTAGGGCTGGCCGGCGAGCTTCATAAGAAGCATATCGACGGCGCGGTCGCCCGCGGTCTTTTCGGCAAATACTTCTTTTCTGATGCCGTGTGAGAAATAACCTTCGGCGTCTGCCCAGAGGATCTCTTCGCCGGCGGCGAGTTTGTTGGCGAGAGCCGCGATCGCGGTCGAGTCGTGGCGCATCTTGGCGGCGCTGCGGCTGCCTTTCATAATGTAGAAGGGGTCTTCTCTGAAGAGCGCGACTCCGGGATTCTCTTCATTCATGCTTGTGACGGCGGTCACGCCGTATGTTTCATGGGCGAATTTGCACATCTCGCCGCAGCTCACGCCGTAACGGCCGGAGCTGAACGCGGGGCCGGCGAGAACGAGGTCGAATTCTTTGCCTTCCAGGAATCCGGCGATCCGCTTGAGAGATTCTTCTTTATGGCTGGACATGGCATTGTCGCCGCAGATCACGGTGTGCGTGATTTCCACACCTTTCAGCATCGCCTGCACGCCCTGCGCGGGGCCGACGGCTCCTTCTTTAATGATGGGCTCAAAGTCGGCGTCGCTTTCGCCGCCCACGCCGCCAAAGAACTGGTTGATGTAATATATCGCTTTTTTCATGTGGCTATCCTCCTTCTGAATATATTTGGATTAGTAATCCTTCACCGTCTTGGTCGTGAAACCGGCGCAGTTGGTGCTGTCCACGATCATGCAGCCGTTTACGATCAGGGAACCGTCAGGGCGCAGGCTGGGACCGTATTTCTCGTGAGCGGTCCATGCGGCGTGATAGAAGTCGCGCGTTACCGACGCGAGATCGCCGATCACGTTCTTCATCGGCGGGAATTCGAAGACGGTACCCGAGTCGCCGGTGGAGACTATGGCGTCGGCGATAGGATCGAGCATCGATTTGCCGCTGTGCTCAGGCGTGAGGCCGACGGTCTTGATGCCGCGTTTCTCCAGCTCGGCGCACATGAAGAAGAAGTCTACGTCGTAGTTGCTGCCGCCGGCGACGGAGGCGATGATCGCGCCGTCAAGCTTCAGCATGGAGGCCAGCTCGCCGCCGGCGACCTTTACGGCCTGCTTGAAGTGGTTGGGGACGTCGACCGCAAAGGGGATCGCGCCGACAAAGTTGATCGTCTTGCCGTGCTCCTCATAAAGGCGCTTGATTATCGGCCAGTTCTGATAGGTGTATGTGCAGTAGCCTTCGCCATAAAGACCGCCCTGGTTGGTGATCTGTCCGTCGAACACCGCGTTGGGGTGCATAAGGAAGGGCAGCATATTTTCGCAGTCGATGCCGAATATCCTCTCGTTGAAGAACTTATCCTTGCCGACCTGCGCCTTGATCTGGAAGAAGAGCGCGACTCTCGGAAGGCCCTTCTTTTCCGCCTCTTCAGCGCCGGGCTCCAGCTCGTAGCATTCCCAGTCTTCCGGTTCCAGCCCTTTCAGGGAAGTCGCCACATAGTCCGCCAGGTAATGCGCGGCCATTTTCAGCGGCGCTTCATTTCTGAAAGGCTGATCCAGCTTTGTCGGGTTGATCATTTCGGCATATACCACCAGGTTTACCATTTTGGCAAATATGGAGTGCTCCGCGCCGGGGCCGCTCATGTCGAGCATCCCTTCGGCGGCCTGTGAATATTTGCCGCAGGAGATGACGCTGATGCCCTTCATCGCGTAGAGGTCGCCGTCGCCGCAGCTCTCGATCGTCAGGCCGCCGGTGACGCCGGGGAAGGTGGCGCGTCCGTCGGGGCGGAAGCGCGGCTCCAAACCGACCTTGCACGGCAAAATGCGTGTGTCGTCGCCTGGGCGAACAATATATATCTCTATATTCTTCAGTTCATTATCCGGGTCCACAGAGGCGATCGCCTCTTTTTTGTTGATAGTCAGCACACCGCTTTTGAATGAGGTCTTTTCGCCAAACACTATGTCGTTGACATGAAAGTTCCCTATTCTCAGTTTTTTCGAATGTTCCAAATTCCTCACACTCCTCACAGTTTACAGAAAAAATACTTTTAATATGCTGATATTAAAATCTGACGCTCCGAGAAACGCTTCTCGCACTTTTAAAGAACAAATACCGGCCGGAATAGAAATACTCACGCGCGTCAAGTAATTCTTTTCAAGCTTAGTTTGCTGCGTTATTGATCTATAAAGGTGCGAAAGAACCCTTCTTCTACGAGCTGCGTTTATTTTACTTAAAAAAAGAAAACCCGTGTTTCAGCTTTTTGCCATAAAAATATCAAAATCGGCTCACAAGAGGCACACGGTGGATCAGAGTGAAGAGTGCGGGTTTTTTCAACAGGTACCGCGGAGAGTGGACGCCGCCGGCGCGGGCCCGGCGCGAAACTGCTGCGCAGGCAGTCTATGACCACTCAGAAAACCCCGCGGGGATGTTAGGGGATAAAAAATTGAGGAGCGGCTGGCCGCCGTTCCTCAATTTTTTATTGTTGACTTTAAAAACTCTTAAAATACTGTCTGCTCTGAAATCGGCGTCTGGAGGGCCTTCATGGCCTTGTCCAGGATCGCGCGGCGGATCTGTTTTTCTTCGGCAACGTTCTTGTTTATGTCTCCGAGGGGATAGGGGATGGCGACCGCCGGGACTATGCGGTTCGCTCCGACCGTCTGCGAGATCGGCACGATCGTGCAGATATGCACCACGGGGATTCCAAACGCTTCTATTGCTTTAACCATCGTTGCACCGCAACGAGTACAGGTTCCTCAGGTGGAGGTGAGGATCACGGCGTCAACTCCGTCTTTTTTCAGCTGTTCGCCGATGGCGGTTCCGAATTTCTTCGCGTTGGCGATCGACGTCCCGTTGCCGACCGTCGTCGAAAAGTACCGGTAGAGCTTCTTGAAGACGCCCTCTTTTTCCATCTCACGCAGCACGTCGACGGGAAGGACTCTGTTCGGGTCGCTGTTCGCGTAGGTCGGGTCGTATCCGCCGTGCGCCGTCGCGTAGTGCTCGCTGTCCGCTGTCTGTACGCCCTCGATGTCGTAGGTGCCGAACTTCATCGCGCTGGAGGATTCGATATGGTCAGGGTTGCCCTTCGGCACGATGCCGCCGGAGGTGACGAGCGCGATCGTCGCGTTCTTAAGGTCTTTGACCGCCTCTCCCGGAGCCACGCGGTCAAAGCTCGGCATCGGGTATTCCGTGGTGAATTCCTCGCCTTTGAGCTTCTTGACGAGCATCTCTACCGCGCGGTCCGCGCCGGGCCTGTCCTGGAAGAAGTTGACGCGAACGCCGCGGGGCATGTAACCAGCCTCTTCCGGTGAGCCGGGCTCGCCGTTTGTCTCAAGGACTTTGAGGACGAGTTTCGCCATCGCGGGGACGGCCGTCTTGATGCCGCGCGCGTTGTCGGCTGTCGGGACGATAAATACCGTCTTTCTGAACATGTCGGCTCCGGGGTTTTCCTCATACATGCCGGAGACGGCGGGAATGCCGAGTTTCTTCTGCACCGCGTCGGCGACGCCGCCGGCCGCCGTGCCGTAACGTCCGGCGTTGAAGGCCGGTCCGGTGACGACCGCGTCGGGCTGGAAGGCGGAGATCAGCTTGAGTATCTCCTCTGTCGCGGAATCGATATTCTCCGCGTAGTAGCCGTCGCCGCAGATCACCGTGCCGACGACCTCGGCCGCATCGCCGAGTTCTTTGGCAAGCGCCATGCCGGGGCCGACTACGCCGGGGCGTGACTCGGGCTTTGTGTCAGCCTTCTCTTCTCCGCCGATACCGGCGAAGAACTGGTTTATGTAGTGTACGATCCTCTTCTTTGTCATTGTCTTTCGTCCTCCTACCAGGTTTTGGCGCTGAGGGGGTTGAAGCCCAGCTCGCATGTCGCGCCTGTGATAGCCTGAAGCTCGACCTCGATCGACCCGTCGGGTCTGAGCGAACCGTCGAAACCGCCTGCTATAACATCCGTGTAGTCTGTAAATCCGATGATTTTTTCCTGCGGGGGCAGCACGACGATCATGTTGGCGTTGCCCGCCGTTACCACCGCGTCGGCCTCTTTCGTGGCGTCGGCGAGTGACTGGCTCGCTCCGTCGCGGCCCGCGTATTCGTCGGTGATGAGGGCCGTTCTGATGCCGGCCTGCTCCGCCTTGCGGCAGTTCATGATGAGGTCGGCGTCGGGATTCCCGAAGCCCTCTTCGCTGATGACGACGCCGTCGACGCCGAGCATCGAGGCAAGCTTCACCGCGTATGACGAGCTTCTCTGCTTGTCCATCAGCGTGACGTTCTCATTGGTGATGATAACGCCGATGAAGTTGATGTCTTTGCCGTGGCGCTCGTAAAGGCTGCGGATGACGGGGTTGTTCTGGTGGACGTAGGTGCTGTTCTTGTCGCAGGCGGAGACGCAGTTGCCTGAAACGATCGCGCCGTCCATGGTCTCGTTGGGATGGATGAGCGAGGGGATGATCTTCTTCGCGTCCACGCCGTAGACGTAGGTATCATGGAGAAGTCCCTGCGTCTGGAGCATGTAGATGTAGGCGACCTTCGGAAGTTCCGGATAAGCCTTCATCGCCTCCGCGAACGAGGGAAGCTCGTAGGCTTTCGTCTCGTCAACGGCCGCTCCGGCCTTCCACGCGGCCTCCGCGACGTAGAGGGCGGCGCGGAATCCGGCAAGGCGGCAGGCCTTCTCGTATTCGTGGGGCTCGATGCCCTCGACGGGCTCAAAGACGAGCACGGCGTTCATCGTTTTTGAGAAGGGGGTGTACTTCGCTCCCTCGCCGCTCATGTCGACGATGCCCTCCTGGAATCCGACGATGCGCCCGCAGGTGACCACCGCCGCTCCTTCGAGGACGAAGGTCTTGCCGCTTCCGACGGTGTCTACACCGCCGAGCATGCCGGGGAATATCTGGCCGGCCCCTTCCGTCTTGTAGCGGGGCTGGATGGCGTCTTTGACGGGGCAGATGCGGACTGATTCGCCGGGACGCGCGAGGTCGGCGTTCAGTGTCTTGAAATGCTCTGTGTCTGCCGCCGCCGCGAGGAACTCTTCCTTGTTGATCTGAAGGGTGCCGTCGGCAAGGAGGGCGGTCTTATCGCCCCATGTGATGTTCTTGACTTTTGCCTTCTGCAGTTCGAGTTTCATAATGATCCTCCTTGAATGATTTTTGAGGGAAATAGCGCGCTGTAGATGTCTATCTGTTAACCGCTTCCGGATACCGTCGCTCCGGAGGCGTCAAGACCGAATACTGGTGGAACGTCTCTTCCAGCAGGATGAAATCAAGATAACGGAAGTCGTTATCTATCCTTTCCGTAAGCTCGCCGGGGCGCATAAGCTTCGGGGAACTTTCAAAGACCCTGATCGCGTTTTCGATGAGGTCAAGCGACTGGAGGTCGATAGCGCCGCCCCTGGAACAATCCTTTTTGAGGATAAGAGAGCGGTAAGGCTGCTGATTTGGCTTGAAATTCCCATAGAGGGGATTGGCAAGCAGCTCCCAGCCTAAGTGGATAAGGTCGCGACCGGCGTATAGAACGTCCAGCGCGCCTCCGTCCAGATAGTCGAGCGACTGTACATGACCTTTGAGATTAGGGTTGTTTGAGATGCACACATAAGAATACGAGAACAAACCCATAGGACACCGCCTTTCTGGCTAATATCCTCTGTTTTCGTCCTCGCCTGTTTTGACGTGTCCAGAGTGCTGTCCGGCGACAATCCTTATGCCTGAGAGTTTCAACCTTCGCGGTCTTGCCCCTTCGGCGCCCATGATGTTATAACGTGGACGGGTCTCTCTTGCCGCTTTCATTCAGCTTGGCCTTAGTATATCAAGAGCGATTTTCTTGTCAACAGCTTTCGGAAGCATTTGTGATATTTTACACCAACTTTTTGTGTTTTTTTATACTAGGGCATAAAAAAAGCGTCTCTTTCCCGATAAAAGAGACGCTTTTTTATTTTTCAGAACAACGGGACCACAGTTTTTACCATTTAAGCCCTGTGATGAATATCAGCCCGATGCATACAGGCGCAACCACGCGGCATACCCACAGCCATACAGTATAAAACGGGAAATCATGCTCGCCGAAGTTGGTAACTTCGTCTTTCGCGCCTTTCGTCCACAGCCAGCCGACGAAGAAAGAGGTGAGCATCCCGCCGATCGGCATGACGGCGTTGTTGGTGATGAAGTCCATCGCGTCGAGGAAATCTTTGCCGCATATCTTCGGGAAGTGCCCGCCGACGGAGAGCGCCGAGGGGATGCCGAGAACGGCGATGGCGATCCCCATGACGATCGCCGACTTCGCGCGGGACCAGCCGAGCTCGTCTATCGCGAAGGTCACGACGACCTCAAGGAGCGAGAAGGCGGAGGTGATGGCGGCGATGAAGAGCAGCGCGAAGAAGGCGAATGAGAAGAAGGCCCCCATCGGCATCTTCGCGAAGACGATCGGCAGCGTGACGAACGTAAGTCCGGGACCGGCTCCGGCGTCGACGCCGAAGGCGAAGACCGCCGGGAAGATGACAAGCCCCGCCATGATCGCGACGGCGGTATCCAGCATGACGATCGTGCCCGTCATCTTAGGCATATACTCATGTTTTCCAAGGTAGCTCCCGTAGGTGATGATGATGCCCATAGCCAGGGAGAGCGAATAGAAGCCCTGTCCGACCGCGGCGAGGAACGCCTCGCTGGAGAGCTTCGAGAAGTCGGGCAGCAGGTAGAAGCGCAGTCCCGCCTCCGCCCCCGGCAGGGTAAGCGAACGGATGATAAGCAGCACAAGTATCAGGAAGAGCGCCGGCATAAGGATCTTGCAGCTCTTTTCAATGCCGCCGCTGATGCCGCGGTAGACGACTCCGATGACGATTGCCATGGCGACGCCGTGGTAGGCGATCGCCTGCACGGGGTCGGATACAAAGGCGCCGAAGACGTCTCCGGCCTTGCCCGCGGCGGCGGCCTCCATCAGGCCGCCGAACGACTTGAACATGTAGGCCAGCGTCCAGCCGGCAATGACCGCGTAGTATGAAAGAATGACAAAGCCGCAGAAGAAGCCCATCCAGCCGACTATCGGCCAGGCGCCTCCGCCGAGTTTCCTGAAGGTCCCCACGGAGTCAAGTTTGGCCCGGCGTCCCATAGCGAACTCGGCGAGCATAAGCGACGAGCCGAGGACGATGACGACGGCAAGGTATACGAGAACGAACGCGCCCCCTCCGTATTTACCCGTGATGTATGGAAAACGCCAGATATTCCCAAGCCCCACGGCGGAACCGGCGGCGGCCATGATAAAGCCGAATCGGCTCCCCCACTGTTCTCTGTTTCCTGAATTCCCTTCCACTAAAACCAACTCCCCTTAAAAGTTAGCCGACTTTTGAATTAAATTTATGAGTCCCTTTTTCATTCGGCTTTACCTATATATCACAAATATCTTTTCAAAACAAATGTCAGATAAATTTATTTAATGTCTTTCTTTTGTTTATTTACACCATCTTGCAAAAGCCTTTATGTTTATGCGCTTTGATATTTACCAGGAAAATCCGTTTTGCCCGTAACGAAAGACAAAAAAATAAACCACGCGCATCCCATACTGTGCGCGTGGTTTATTTTTATTATCGGATTACCGCCCTGTTTATCCTTCGTATATCCAGGGAACGTCCCGTCTCCGAATCTATCTCGATGACGGCCCCCTGAAATTTTACGTTCTCGTCGGATATCTCAAATTTACAGGGCGTCCCCGTGAGGAATTTAGGAAGCACCGATTCCGCCGTCATCCCGATTATCCCCCCGTGGCCGCCGGTCATGCCGGCGTCGGAGAGAAAGGCGGTGCCGCCCGGGAGTATCTCCTCGTCAGCGGTCTGAACGTGTGTGTGCGTACCGACCACGGCGGATACTTTCCCGTCAAGATATATGCCGAGCGCCCTCTTTTCGGAGGTGGCCTCCGCGTGGATGTCGACGAATATCGCCGGCACCGGGCATTCGACGATCACCCGGTCGGCGGTCTGGAAGGGGCAGTCGAGCGGCGGCATGAAGGTGCGTCCCTGAAGGCAGAGGACGGCGAGTCTTTCGCCATTCCTCTCGTAGACGGCATAGCCGCGCCCGCGTGTGCCCTGCGGATGGTTGGCGGGGCGCAGGACGGCCTTTTCGCTGTCCAGCAACGGGATAAAATCCTTCTTGTCCCAGACGTGGTTGCCGTTTGTAAGTATGTCGACGCCGGCCGCAAAAAGCTCTTTCATGACCTTCTCGGTGAGGCCGAATCCGCCGGCGCTGTTTTCCCCGTTGGCGATAATGAAGTCAAAACCGCCGCATTCTTCGCGAAGTTTGGGGATCTCCGCGGCGGCCGCCTCACGGCCGGGACGTCCCATGATGTCGCCGATAAAAAGTATGCGCATGGCTCAGTGTTTATTTCGCATATTCGACGGCGCGGGTCTCTTTGATCAAAGTGACCTTTATCTGCCCGGGGTATCTGAGTTCTTCCTCGATCTTGCGCGCGATGTCGTAGGCGAGTTTCTGCATCTCGCCGTCGTCGGTCACCGATGGGGCCACCGCCACGCGCACTTCGCGTCCCGCCTGGATCGCGAAAGCTTTGCTGACGCCGGAGAAGGTCTTGGCGACCTCTTCCAGCTTTTCAAGACGCTTGACGTAGGCGTCAAGGCTCTCCCTGCGCGCTCCGGGGCGCGAGGCGCTTACGGCGTCGGCCGCCGCCACGAGCACGGCGTAGATCGTCAATGGTTCTTCGTCTTCATGGTGAGAGGCTATCGCGTTGACGATGTCGGGGCTCTCTCCGTAGCGTTTCGCCAGGTCGGCGCCGATCTTCGCGTGCGTACCCTCTATCTGGTGGTCAACGGCTTTGCCTATATCATGTAAAAGCCCTGCTCTGCGGGCCTTCAATTCATCGAGTCCCAGCTCCGCCGCCATCACGCCCGCAAGATGCGCCACTTCAAGGCTGTGGCCGAGGGCGTTTTGTCCGTAGCTGGTGCGGTAACGCAGTTGTCCGATTATCTTTGCAAGCTCACCATTCATGTTTTTGATGCCCGTTTCGAGAAGCGCCTCTTCGGCGGTCTCGAGGATCTGGACCTGAACGTCCTTCTCCGCCCGTTCTATTATTTCCTCTATGCGGGCCGGATGGATCCTGCCGTCCACGACCAGCCTCTCCAGCGAGAGCCGGGCCACTTCGCGGCGCACGGGATCAAAGCTGCTCAGCGTGACGGCCTCCGGTGTGTCGTCGACGATGAGATCAACTCCGGTGAGTGTTTCAAAAGTCCTGATGTTGCGGCCTTCGCGCCCGATGATACGTCCCTTCATCTCATCGGAGGGAAGGTTTACGACGCTGACGACCACGTCGGAGGCAAATTCAACGCTGCAGCGCTGGATGGCTGTCGCGATGACCTCCTGAGCCTTGCGGTCCGCCTCGCGTTTCGCGCGTTCTTCAAGCTCTTTGAGGCGCAGCCCTATAATATGGTTCGCGTCGGACTCAACCTCGGCAAGAAGCTGTTCGCGGGCCTCCTCGCGCGTCAGCTGGGCGATCTGCTCCAGTTTCGCGATGAGTTCCTGCTCCTGTGCGGAGAGCCTGTTCAGCTTTTCCTGTACATGTTCATTGCGGTTCTTGAGTTCTTCTTCTTTGCGGCTGATGTTCTCGATCTTTTTGTCGAGATTTTCTTCTTTTTGTTCCAGCCTGCGCTCGGAACGCTGGAGCTCCCCGCGGCGCTCTTTCGTGTCGCGGTCGAGTTCCTGCCTCAGTCTGTGTATCTCTTCTTTGCCCTCGGCGAGAATGTCGCGCTTCGCGATTTCGGCCTTTTTAGCAGCCTCCTGTATGATGCGCTCTGATTCTGAAAGGGCTCCTCTGAATTTTTTTTCTTCACTTTTTTTGTGATATGTAAAACCGACCAGGGCCCCGACTGCAAGCCCGGTGATTATACATAGTACAGCTGTGGTAAATTCCATTTTCCTTTCACCTCGTTATTCTTTTGTCATGGTCCGTATTAAGTGTTATTGTCAGACGTAAAATTGTATCAGATGAAATCAATAATGAATTTTATGCCAACGTCAGGTATTGTACATAAAAAACGCCGCTTTCACAAGAGGTAGGTTCAAAGACCGCGCCGCAAATACCGGTCATGGGGGCCGCGCCGAAGGCTCAGGAGCGGCTCTCCTGATACCCGGACAAACGCCGGCCCCAGGGGCAAGCCCGGGACGACGGGGTGCCGGGCCCGGCATGACAGGATAAATCGCGGTTTACCGTTCGCTTCCAATCGCGTAAATTGGCGTTTGCCCTGATCAGGGCGGCGTTTTTACGACAGGTTTTCGGGAGAGGCCCCTTCGATCTTTGCCCGCAGGCCGGCGGTCAGGGCCGCGGTTCCCTCTTTTTCAAGGAATACACGCGCGTCGTCTCTCGCCCTCTCCGCGAGGAGGCAGTCCCTTTGCAGGTCGGCGACCCGGAAACGCGCAAGGCCGTGCTGCGCCGTACCCGCGATCTCCCCGGCGCCGCGCAGCTCGAGGTCGGCCCTGGCGATCTCAAAACCGTCGTTGGTGGAGGCGAATATCCGCAATCTCTCAGTATCCTCAGGCTTCATGGAAAGCAGCACGCAGAGGCCGCGCCGCGCTCCGCGCCCGACCCTGCCTCGCATCTGGTGCAGCTGCGAAAGCCCGTAACGTTCGGGGGATTCGATCACGATCACCGTCGCCTCGGGCACATCCACCCCCACCTCAAGAACGGTGGTGCCGACAAGCAGCTGCGACCGCCCTTCGCGAAAGGCGGAGAGGGCCTCATCTTTTTCCGCGCTCTCCATCTGTCCGTGTATCAGCGACATCTTCACGGGAGGAAGTTTCCTGCCGAGCCACTCGAAACGTTTCACGGCCGCCGGCAGCCCGGAGTTCCCGTCCTCCTCCACGCGCGGGCATATCCAGTATACGCGCCCGCCTGAGACGATCTCTTCGGCGATGAAGCGCATCAGCTTTATCAGCTGATCCCCTCCGATTATCCTGGTTTCGACAGGAGCGCGGCCGGCCGGCTTGTCTTCGATCACGGATATGTCAAGGTCTCCGTAAAGCGTCAGGGCCATCGTCCGCGGTATCGGGGTGGCGCTCATCATAAGCAGGTGGGGCCTCGCACCGTTTTTCAGCAGCCGCGCGCGCTGGCACACGCCAAAACGCTGCTGTTCGTCAATGATCACAGCGCCGAGGTTTTTAAATTTAATCTCGTCGGAGAACAGCGCCTGGGTGCCGGCAACGACGCCGACGAATCCTTCCGCCAAGCCGTCCAGCGCCTCTTTCCGCTCCCGCGCGGGCAGGTTGGACTTTATCAGCGCGCATTTGACGCCCAGCGGCGCAAGGTATCCCTCCGCCTGCCTGTAAAGCTGCTCGGCGAGCACCTCGGTCGGTGCGAGCACCGCGCACTGCGCGCCGCCGTCACAGACTCCCGCCGCAAACGCGACGGCGACGAGCGTCTTGCCGCAGCCGACGTCTCCCTGCAAAAGGCGTGATATCGGTCTGCCGGAGGCTCCGTCGGCGAATATTTCCTCTATCACGCGCCGCTGGGAACCGGTGAGTTTGAAAGGAAGGCCGGCGATCAGCGCTTCAAATAAGGGGCCTTTCACGATCCGCGGGGAGGAGCTCTCCGCGCGCTCCTTTCGCGAAGCAGCTAAAGTCAGATGTAGGGCGAACAGCTCCCCGTAGGCAAGGCGCCGGCGCGCCTCTTTCCAGCTCTCCGGCGATCCAGGCATGTGCATTTCATATATCGCCCGCGAAATTGGCATCAGGCCGTTCTTTTCGATCACGGACGCCGGCAGCTCTTCCTCCGCCAGCGCGTGATATTCTTTTACGGCCCCGCAGGCGACGCCGCGGAACCATTTCCGCGGCAGCCCCTCGGTGGACGGGTATATGGGAAATATGCCCGAGAAGGGGGCCTCTCCCCCCTCTTCTGATTTTATAAGTTCAAATTCGGGTTCCGTCATTTCAAAGACCGAGGCGCGCAAAGAGGGCGTGCCATAAAGCGCCGCCCGCACACCCTCCGCCAAAATGCGGTCAAGTCCTCTGCGGTTGAACCAGACGGCGTCCAGAAATCCGCTGCCGTCAGAAAAACGGCAGGTCGTCAGGAGACGCCCGCGGCCGGGAAGCGGCCTGACCTCTACGGCGCGGACGGCGGCATAGACCACCGAGGGAGCGCCGGGCACAAGCTCCGCGATCTTCTTGACGTTCCTGCGGTCCTCGTAACGGCGGGGAAAGAAGAAAAGCAGATCTTCCAGCGTGCGCAGTCCCAGCCGCTCAAGGAGGGCGCTGCGGCGCGGCCCCACTCCCTTGAGGGCAGAGAGCGGCAGCGACAGTTTCTTTTCGTTTTTTTTGCCGTGCAAACAGCTCACATCTTCGAGTTCCGGGCCATGCGGAATGATATAACTATCCGCTTCTTTAATCGGAATTCATCAGCTCCCGCGGGTCTACGCCCAGGATGCCGCAGGCCGCCTCAAAATCTTTGCGGTCTGTTTTCCGCTCCGGTTCAGCCTGGGGCTCCTCCGCCTCGTCTTCCGCCGGAACCTTCTCAATTCCCTCGAGAACGCTGTCCACGGCCCCTGAAAGCTGTGATGAGGCCAACGCCTGGCTCAGCTGCGTGTCGAACTTCGCGAGCATGCCGCGGAATTCCTGCGCGTACATATCGCGTATGCTGCGTATCTGTTCGACGCCGGTGCGCAGGCGGTCCGCCTCGGCGGCGGCCTCACGGCACATCTCGTCCGCCTGCGCGCGCGCGTCGGAGAGTATCTTGTTCGCCTGTTCGCGCGCGCTCTTGACGCGCTCGTCGGCGCTCTTCTGCGCCATCAGCAGCGCCTCGTGGAGCACGTCCTTCATACGCTCATATTCGGCGAGGCTATCCTGTTTCAGGGCAAGCTCGCGTTCGAGCTCTTTGTTTTTCTGATTATAGCTCTGCAGGGTCTCAGCCACGTGGTCAAGGAACTCGTCGACCTCCGCCGCGTCATAGCCGCGGAGGCTCTTTTTGAAGGACTGGTTCACAACATCAAGCGAGGTCAAAAGTTCGGACATTTTTTCTGCTCCTTTCCTTTACAAAAACATCTATAAGAAAAACCGACGGCATATATCGTCAAAGCTTTCTAACCATAATTGCGCGGACCGAATATCGCGCTTCCCACACGCACTATCGTGCTGCCCTCTTCGACGGCGATCATATAATCGCCGCTCATACCCATCGAAAGCTCGGGCAACGGCAGTCCCGCGGCGCGGCGCAGCTTTTCCCGCAGCTCCCGCAGTCCGCTGAATGTTTCGCGCAGGACCCTTTCATCCTCCGTATCTTCGGCGACGGTCATCAGCCCGTTCACCGCGATCAGCGGACAGCTTTTCATCATATCATCGAGCAGCCGCTCCGTCTCTTCCGGAGCGATGCCGCTTTTTGCCGCTTCGCGCGACATGTTCACCTCTATAAAAACGGGGAAAGAGCGCGGCTCTCCCTCGGATAGCACACGGTTCAGCCCGACGGCTGTCTCAAGCGAATCGACGCTCTCAATGAGGTCAAAGCTCTCAAGCGCGCGCCTTATTTTGTTGCGCTGCAGATGGCCGATCATGTGCCACGGACAGCTCTCCGCCTCCGCGGGCCAGGCGGATCGCTTGCCGGCCGCCTCCTGCACCTTGTTTTCTCCGATAAGGTCAAGTAGCGGCGCCGCCGCCGTCATCATCTCGACGGGGTGGTATTTTGTGACGCCCATAAGTTTTATCTCCGAGAGCGCGCGGCCGCTTCTCTTCGCGGCCGACGCCATATCTTCCCTTATCTTCGCGATATTTTCACCAATGTTTATCACCATAGCTGAATCCTTCCTTCGCGGGCGGCGGCGGCGTCTTCGACGACCGCGTCTCCCACCGATATGCCTTTGGTCACAAGAAATTTATCGTTGGGCAGTCTCTTGCCCTCCACGGGGACAAAGACGACGCGCGCGCCGCGCACCATATATATCCCGGTGCGCCCTCCCTTTTCAAGTATCGCGCTCTGCGGCACAAGAGCCCCCTCCGTCTGCCCCGCGTCTATTATCAGCGTGTAGTTGCGGGAGAGGACAAGTTCGGGGGGGAACCACGGCATCGTCAGGTATATCTTCGTCATATCCCCGCTCTTCTGGGTAACGCGTATCTTCGCCGACGATACCGTATCTTCGCTGTCGATGCGCACCCTTAACTTTTTACGTTTTATCTGCTCTGCAACGTCGCCGCGCATCGGCATGTAGCCGATAAAGCGCAGCTCCTGCGGCTGTTCTATTATTTTCCCGACGATCTGTCCCCTCATGGCGGCGGTATTTTCCGGGAGGTACTGCAGATCGAACTGCTTGGATAATTCCGCCCGCTTCGCGGGCCAGAGCGCCGAGTACCGCCACCGCGCCTCCTGCCCGTCCTTTCCCGCGACAAAGTAGCCCTGTTGGTAGGCCTTCACCTCACGGCCGCCGACACGCGCGACCACCGCGCCTCTGGCGACGCGCACGGGGCCTCTGCCGAGCGGGTAGGAGAGCGCGCCGGAGGCCGGGGAGAGCAGGACGTTCTCTTTCCAGAGAAGCAGCCCCTTGACCCTTATTATCTGGGTGTCTATCCCCGGGATCGCCCACGTTATCTCCGGGTGGAGGTATTCGTAGCGGTCAAAGTATGACTTAAAGGCCAATACCCAGAGCGCGGCGATGACTACGACGCCGAGCCAGTATGTGACGCGGAAAGTCCTCTTTTTTTCCTCCGGCCTATAGCGCCTGACCATTCTCCGCGTTCCTTATCTAAGGCCGAAGAGCCCCGGTACCTCTATCAAATCCGAGCATACGCGCCACGCGCCGGCGGCGGCGAGCCCATCCTCTCCGAAGTTGCCCGTCGTCACGCCGACGCCGCGTACCGCGGCGGCCACAGCCGTCTTCATGTCAATGTCAGTATCGCCCACATAGACGGCCTCATCCGCGCCGACGCCGAGCTTGCCGATGGCCTTGAAGAGCGCCTCGGGATCAGGCTTCGCGTTCGTCACATCCTCAAGCCCGATGATGACGTCCATGTAGGGAGTAAGCTTCGTCGCATCAACGACACGGCGGGCGAAGCGCCGGTTGGAGACGACGCCCGTCTTTACCCCTTTCGCGCGGAGCTCTTCGAGCGCCGCGACGGTGTTCGGGAACAGGCGGATGCCGGTCTGCTCGACGCCGCGGAATTCGTCGCGGTAATAGCCGAGCCATTCTTCCTTGAAATCTCCCCAGTACAAGCGCCAGCAGTCCTCGATCGGCAGCCCGATCCCCGCGAGTACCACCTCGCGCGAGACCTCTTCCAGCCCGAATTTCCGCGCGAGCAGGTTTGAACAGTGGTGGATCGCGTAACTGCTGTCGGCCAGCGTCATGTCAAAATCAAAAATGACGGCCTTCGTATCTTTTGTCATCAGTCTTCTACTCCCATTACAAATCCCTTCAGATAGTCCGTCTCCGGGACTCCGAGGAGCGCCGGGTGGTCCTGAGGCTGGTGTATCTCATGTACGATGCGGCAGACCGCGCCCGCGTCCCTCGCCGCGTCGTTCAGCGTGTCAAGCAGCATATCCCGCGTAAAGGCGTGGCTGCATGACAAAAAAAGAAGGTGCCCTCCCGGTCCCAGCCGTCTGAAACCGCGCACGGCAAGCTCCTTATACCCGCGGCGCGCCGAATCAAGCTGCCCGCGCGCCGGCGAGAAGGGCGGCGGGTCCATTATCACGATGTCATACCGCGCGCGGTCGGCGTCGATCTCGCGCATTATATCGAAGGCGTTGCCGCAACGGAAAGTCACCTTTTCCTCGGGCAGACCGTTGATGGAGAGATTCTCCTTCGCACGGTCGAGCGCGGCCTGCGACTGGTCTATCGCCGTGACCTCCGCCGCTCCCCTGCCGAGGGCGTGAAGGGTGAAATGTCCCTGATACGAAAAACAGTCGAGCACCTTCGCCCCCTCGTAGACAGGGTCGAGCAAAGCCGGAACATGACGGACGTCAAGATAGGCGCCGGTCTTCTGTCCGCCCGCGATATCGACGAGCTCATACGTGCCGCCGATCTTCACCTTGAGCGGACCCTCCGGCATTTCACCGAGCAGCGGCTTGACCTCGCGCGGGATTCCCTCTTTTTCCAGATGCCTCGTGTCGTTGCGCAGAATGACGGCGGACAGTTTCTTTACCTTGCGGAAGACCTTCGCCACTTCGTCGGCGTGGCGGTACCATCCCATCACCGAAAGCTGCAGCGACAGGACGTCCCCGTACAGGTCGGCGGAAATGCCCGGAAGCCGGTCCCCCTCGCCGTGTACCCAGCGGAAGGATTCCTCGCCGGCGCACCAGCACTTGCGCACCGCGAGCGCGCGTTCGACGCGGCGGCGCAGCAGCTCCATCTGGTCCGGCTCATGGCCGCCAAAGGAGAGGACGCGGATGCAGAGCGCGCCCTCGCTCCAAAGCCCCCAGCCCAGCACCAATCCTTTTTTGTCGGCGAAGGGGATGATGTCGCCGGGGACACAGACCGGGGCCTGGATCAGATTGCCTCTGAAGAGCCACGGATGGCGCTGTTTTACGCGCTCGGCGCCGCCGTCGTTCAGGACGGCGCGGCGCAGTGATTTTTTCATTGACGTCATATGCGTTTATCCCTCTCTATCACGGCAAAAGCGTCGTGATTGTGAATACTTTCGTGGCTCGTCACGGATACTCTGTACCAGAGCACCCGCTCGTCGGCCTGCATCGCGAGCGCGAGCTCGCGCACGGAATCCTCGACGAAGCGCGGATTCGAGTAAGCGCGTTCCGTCACATATTTCTCGTCCTCGCGTTTGAGCAGACTGTATATCGGCGCCGAGGCGCAGTCGTCAGCCATCCGCACAAACTCCTCCAGCCAGACAAAGCCGGAAAGGCGCACCTCCATCACCGCGTGCGCGCGCTGATTGTGCGCCCCAAATTCTGAAATCTCCTTAGAACAGGGACAGAGCGTCTGAACGGGGGAAGTCACCGTCGTCACCAGGTCGAAATCATCGCCGCAAAGCGCCGCCTCAAAACGGACGTCGCAGCGCAGCCGCCCCTTCGCGCCGCTCACGGGGGCCTCCTTCATGATAAAGTACGGAAATTCAAAGACGGCGTGCGCGTCGCGCGCCTGCAGGCGCTCTTTGAGCGTCATTAAAAGTCCCTCCATATTATGGAAGGTGACGCTCTTTTCCTGCGCCCCCAGGACCTCGATAAAACGGCTCATATGCGTGCCGCGGTAGTCCCGCGGCAGCGAGACGGAGAGGCTCACCTGAGCGACCGTCTCCTGCGTGCCGTTCGTGCGGTCCGGCACCGAAATCGGCCACGAGAGGTCGCGGATACCGACGCGGTCGATCGCCATATTTCTGTTGTCGCTCTCGTTCTGTACGTCACGCATCTTTTACATCCTCGCGGCGGCAGATGACGGACGAGCTCTCCGTCTCCCAGAGCCTTATCTCAGAAAGCCGGCAGTTGCCGCGCGCAAGCGGCCCGTCAAGCTCCCGGAAGATCCAGATAGCGATATACTCCGCGGTGGGCTGCGGCAGGATATCGTTTATATAGGCGTGGTCAAGTTTTGAGAGCACGAGTTCGTTAACGGTCTTTTTCAGATCGACAAAATCGAAGATCATCCCCTCGGCGTCGGGCGCGCCCTCCAGCGTCACCCGCAAATGATAAGTATGGCCGTGAAGGCGCTCACACTTTCCATGATAGTGTATAAGGTTATGTGCTGCATCAAACTTGAAATCACGGCACAGTAACATCTATATTCCTCCCAAGTTTATTTTAATACGACTTTATTCTACCACGTAGCCGCGACACTGTTTACCCGTAAAAATTACGCCCGGGTCATATAAGTCCCGCTTAGCCAAAAACAGCGGACCCAATTACAGATTGTATCACCTCGGCATCCGGCATTAGCCTATTCCCCGTAAAAATAATATAATAGAACGGTTGGATATTATCATAATTGGGGGAAACCGTGATGGCAGATAAAAAAGTGATGACAATATTGCTTGGAAGCCCGCGCAAAGAGGGCAACAGCGAACAGCTCGCCGATTCCCTCGCAAAGGGCGCCGGGGGAAATGGATACGAGGTGCGCAAAGTGCGCCTCGCGGCAAAAAAACTGAACGGCTGCCTTGACTGCCGCAAATGCTGGAGCGCCGGAACGCCGTGCATCCAGCGGGACGATATGGATTCTGTGTACCGGGACATCACGGCGGCTGAGGTCCTCGTCTTTGCGTCACCGCTATATTTCTATTCGTGGAGCACACAGATAAAACCGGTATGGGACAGATTGCTGCCCTTCTTCGCCGCAAATTCGCAGGCGAGTGTGAAAGGCAAAAAGGCGGTCCTCCTCGCCACGGCTGGAGATACTGAGATAAGCTGCTTCGACGGACTGAAAGCATCCTTCCGTCTCGCCTGCGGATTCACCGGCTGGAGCATCGCCGGAATGATCTGCGCGCCGGACATGTACCCAAAGACAGACATGGCCGAAAAGGGACGCAAGTACCTCTTTGAGGCATACGAGCTGGGAAAGAACTTATAATGAAGAACATACTTGTAACGGGCGGCGCCGGCTTCATCGGTTCGCATACCTGCGCGGCGCTGCTTGACGCCGGATATTCCGTCGTCATCGCCGACGACTTTTCCAACAGCAAACCGCAGACATTGGAGCGCATCGGCGAGATAACGGGGCGCGATTTCGTATTCTGCGAGGCCGACGTGACAGACAGGGCTGCGGTCGCGCGCATATTTGACGAAAACAAGATCGACGGCGTCATCCACTTCGCCGGCTTCAAAGCGGTAGGCGAGTCCGTGGAAAAGCCGCTGGAATATTACTACAACAACCTTGTGAGCACGATCGAACTGGCAAAGGCCTGCGTAACTCACGGGGTGAAGCATTTTGTCTTTTCATCCTCCGCCACGGTCTACGGCGACAACCAGGCGCCCTTCGTGGAGACGATGCCGCTTTTGCCGGCGACCAATCCCTACGGAGAGACAAAGGTGATAAGCGAAAAGATACTCTCGGACACAGCCAAAGCCAATCAGGGCTTCTCCGTGGCGCTGCTGCGCTACTTCAACCCCATCGGCGCGCACGAGAGCGGGCTCATCGGCGAAGCGCCCAACGGCATCCCTAATAATTTGATGCCCTACATAACGAAGGTCGCCAAAGGCGAGCTGAAAGAACTGCGCGTATTCGGCGACGACTACGACACGCCGGACGGCACCGGCGTGCGCGATTATATCCACGTGATGGACCTCGCGGAGGGACACGCGGCGGCGCTGGAAAAGATGGGCGAGGGAGTGTCGGTCTACAACCTCGGCACCGGCAAAGGCACCTCGGTGCTGGAATTGGTAACGGCCTTCGAGCGGGTCAATGAAATAAAGATACCCTACCGCATAACGCCGCGCCGCGCCGGAGACATCGCCGTCTGCTACGCGGAGACGAAAAAAGCCGAACGGGAACTGGGCTGGAAAGCCCGCCGCACGGTAGAGGAAATGTGCCGGGATGCGTGGAGGTTTGAGAAAGGACAGCTCGGCTGAGCAGTTTTAAAGAGCTATCTCCCGTACCGCGGTAAGCCAGTGATCCGCCGCGTCCTGACCGGAATAATATAAGAGCAGTCTGCCGTTGTCCACAAAAACGGCAGACGCTTTGTAGAGGCTCTTTTCACAAAAGGCTGACTCGCGAGGCTTAAGGCATTTGTCTAAAACATTCCACGACAGGCCGTCATCGGCGCTTGAAGCAAAAAGTATCCCGCGGTCGGAACGATAATTTCCCGTTTGCTGGAAGCACAAAGCCATAAGCAGTTCTTTTTCATTCTTCATAATAACGTCAATGTGCCACGGCTCCGTCCCCCCCGGCATTTCCTTGAGCGTGACCGCCGAGAAATCGCTCCATTGGCATAAATCTCCGCTGCGAGCGCGAATTACCGAAAAATTACCGTCGTCCCCCTGCACATACCACATAAAATATTCCCCGTTGCTTTTTACGACAGAGGGAGACATCAGCACCGCTAAGTTTTTTCTCTCATGGAATTCTTCCAGGATAACGCGGGGAGCGCTCCATTTGACGCCATCTTCAGTGTGGATGATCAGCAGCCGCACTATCGCTCCATTTTTAATATATTCAGTCCGCCGGTATATCATGTAAACTGTCCCGTTTTCATAATACAGCGAAGGGTCCGAATTATATCCCACCCAATCGGAGGGCGCATCAATAAGCGGGGATTTTCCGCCGCACGGCACCTTCCACAAAAGACCATCATGGCTGACAAGAAATTCTGGGTTTTCAAAATATTCTATTCCTCTAGGCAGCGGCGTCAGCGTCATGACATATTTCCAGGCGCCATCACCGAAACCGCCTGGTATGAATAAAACATCAGGGTGGACCGTCTCGCCGAAACCGGACGTACACGAGAGTTCTAAAATCTGAGTGCCTTCAGGCAAATCGGATTTAACGATCTTCAACGGGTGTTTCTCATACTCATCTATCGCGTTGTTCAGTTGATTGGCGTTCCACGCTTTCTTTATTTTTTTTGTAAAAGCCGCAGGGAAAATCATGGGAGATTTTATCACAAGCTGTACGCTCATCCTGATAACTTCGCGTTTCAGCTTATTCAACGGCCTGTCCTCTTTTCCGCAATATATCGGTGTATATTCGCACAGTTTCCCGCGCGATGGCGCTTAAACCAAATTTGCCCGCGCTCTTCTCAGCTTCTTTTGCATAGGCCGCTAATTTGTTTCTATCGTTTATGAGATCTTCCAGGGCCGCGGCTAATTCCTCTTTTTTCCCCGGAGAAAAAAGCCTGCCGTTTACTGTGTCGGAGACGATTTCCGGAGACCCTCCGATGTCGGTCGCCACGGCGGGCAAGCCGCAGGCCATCGCTTCCAGCAACGCCACGCTGAAGCCCTCCGGGACCTCCGACGGAGATACGAAAATATCAGACGCCCAAAACCATTCACGCACATTCGAAACATATCCCGGCAGTAAAACATTATCGCCAAGGCCAAGTTCCCTTACCTGTTCTTCGATCTTATGGCGAAGCGGCCCGTCTCCCAGCAGCCAGAGCAAGGTATCGCCTCTGACCTCGCCGTGTTTCAAGGCAAGATCGTAAGCGCCGATCAGGTTTTCAAATCCCTTTCCCTCGTCAAATCTGCCGGCGGAAACAATGATCTTAGCGTCGGGAGCTACGGAACGTTCGCGCCGGAAAGACTCTCGTTTCATAATATCGGCTTTATGCCAGGCCAAATCGATCGGGTTATATATGACGCGCAGTTTTTCCGCCCGGCAACCCTGTTCCCGCATATGGGCGGCAACCGCTTTTGAACAGGGCAGCAGCAATGTCGCATCGTTGTAATATTTTATCTTCGCGTGCTTATCGATCGTCGAGACTACGGGAATACGCCTACGCCTGCCCCACCAGCCGCCGATACGGGCGGCAGACGAAAGCCTCGTGTGTACGATGTCAGGCTTTATCTCGCCGAGAAGGGAAGCGAAACCGACCGCCGAGGCCGGCAGCGAGGGCAAAAATGGTTTATATCCACGGCAGATGAAACCTTTGTCAGATAAATCTTTTGCTAGCGTTCCGCCCGGCCGGCAGACGATACGATTCTCAACGCCCTCCTCATTGAGAGCGCAGAGCAGAGATATCCACGATTTGCCCCACGACAGGTTGTTTTCGTCCACATAATGCAGTATCCGCATCCTCAGCGCCTCACTCATCGAGATACTTGCCGCGCACGACTTCGTTGTATATTTTTTCATCTGCGTCCGTCATCTTCGCAAGCGTTGGCACCGCCGAGGCCGGAATACTTAAAGGCGCTCTTCTGGCTCCTATAAAAGAAGAAAGAGCCTCCTTCCATTGATCAAGGTTTCCCGGTTCCAGCAGATATTCACGGCCGCCTGCCATTTCGCACACAGAGGGAATGTCAGACGCGATCACAGGAATACCGATTTGCACGGCGCGCGCGAGAGTCAGGGGCATCCCTTCGGTGTACGAAGGAAAAAGGAGACAGGAAGAATCAGCCATAAACTGATCGGCCTTATCGGAGTAGCCATGGAATGCGACCTTGTCCTCCAAACCGCGTTCTTTGGCGATGCTTTCAAGTTCGGCCCTCATCGGTCCGTCCCCGAGGACGTCAAGGGTCCAATCCCCCTCCTCCGGTATCGCTCTCAAAACGTCGTGCAGTCCCTTTACAGGCGAAAGTCTCCCCACAAACAAAAACTTCGCAGTGCCTTTGAGGTTGTCTTTTTTCCACGAAACGGACGGTTCGTCAAGTCCGTTCAGCACGACCTGTGTATTATCATAAAAACAATCCTTCATCCCTTCGCGCACCGCCTCGCTGACACATATTACACGCGCGGCGTCACGGTAGGGCGAATATATCCAGCGGGATTTGTTGCCAAAATCCACATGCGCGGTCACGATATATGGAATTCCCGTCATCCGCGAGACCCAGCGCGCGATCCAGGCCGGTACCCGCGAATGAGCGTGGATCAACTGATAACCCTCAGCCGCCGCGAGTTTTGATATTTTTCTGGCGCAGAGCCAACCGGTAAGGGGATTTTTTTTATGTACCGGCATATCAAGGTGAGCAACTTTCTCCGACAGCTGGCACTGCATCTTGCCGCCAGCAGATATCACCAGCACGTCGTGTCCGCGCAAGGCAAGTTCTTTCGTGAGGTCTATGACGTGTCTTTCAACGCCGCCGATATCAAGTTCGGGTAAAATCTCTATGATTTTCATCTTGAGCCGCCGCCGAACTTCTTCATAAGTATATACGGGACAGTCCAAATATGCGCGCGAAAGATATTGTCCGCGATCTGTTTTTTCAGGCGCTTCACGCAATCCGAAGAGTGAAGATGCGTATAGGACGGGGAAGACAGGTCATTAAGCATCAGCCTGATAAGGACGTTGTCATCCTCACAGTAAGGGGTAAGCCTAAGATAGCGCCAATAAAGGTCGTCGACAAATGGGCGTGTGCAGGTCACCCACGGCTTCGCCGCTCCCCCAGCCATGTGCCATATCGAACCGTGCAGGTCATTTTCACCGATCCCTTCGGCGTAGATGCGATTGAACTTTTCATCTATGAGCAGCTTATCGTTTGCAAAAATATAGTTCAAACAATCCTGATCGGCAAGGGTAATGCATTTTTTATACTTTGCATAAAAATCTTCTATGGCTTTTAAGAAACGATACTCCTCTCTCAACTTTTTTAGGTTCAATAAAAGCACGCCAGCGTTGAAATAACTGTCGTGAGAGACGCCAAGGATATCCCATACCTTGCCAAGGCGCCAAGGGACGGGCGTTCCCTTCAGGAAATCCAGGGACCACACGTCGCGTGCCGCAGCCACCGCGTGACTGTCGATCGGGACGCTCCACAACTCCGCAATATCCATGTTGACGACGATGTCACAGTCAAGATAAACGATCTTGTCCGCTTCAACGATATCCGGCAGCAACAGGCGAAAAAGCGTGCCTCGCGCGCCGTCGACCGTCAATTTGCTGACATCGATGTTTTTGCCGTCGAACATCTTTTCGACATTGACAAAATCGATCCTCTGCTTGTAAGAACAGGTCAGCGACTCCAACTTCTCTCTGTTGGCCTTCGAGAGAGTATCGTCATGTATGATATACACACAGACATTTCTTTTCGTATTCGCGAAAATCGAAGCCATCGTCACCGCCGCGTGACGCGCGTAAGTACCTTTAGGATCACAGAAGGCTAATGCTATATGGATCATGTCGTCTTCAGGCATCTTCAACCAACCTTCTTTTGATTAATCTTCTCTAATAATTACTATACTTCTTATAGTAAACGCCAGGCAAGTATAAAACAACACAAGATCTTAAAAATACCTCCGGCTTATAGCAAAACGATTTATAGCTATTGAAGAGAATAGTTCTAATCTCTCTGGAACCCAGCATCTCATCAAAGCGTATTCTGTCGTTTTTCATCGCACACACGGACAGCAGTCTTTGGTAGGCCTGCGGAAGTATCATATGTTCCGCCAGCGTATATAGTTTTTTACTGTCTGTATATTTTTTTATATACTCGGCCTCTCTGAAATGCGCCTCGGTATGGTGCAGGTATCGCTCTATTTTTTTCTCGTTATCTTTTATTTCCTTGCGCGACCCCATACTTTCATGTTGAACATAGATATAGAGGCACCCTTCAAAAAAAGATGCCTTCCTGCTACGGCATAGCATTTTAATGACAAATTCGATATCTTCGCCCGCCGTGCAACCCTCTTCGTAAAACAGGCCGTTCTCTATAAGAAAATCCCGGCGAAACAGTGTCGCCCAATGCGAAATTTCTATCTTATTCAGAATGCGCCCGATGAGGATTTCCTCACTGCCTATATCCGGCGAAACTGAAAGCGGGTGTTTTTCTTCTTTTCCATCGTTTGCCTCAAGCGTCTTATAACCACAGGCAGCATAATCGCCGCCACTCTTCGAGATTGTTTCATATAAAGTGGAGACAAAGCCCGGTTCGAGCATATCATCTCCGTCTACAAAGACAACGTATTCTCCCTTCGCCGCCTTTAGGCCGGCATTTCTGGCGGCGGAGACGCCTTCGTTTTTATCGTGGTCGATAACGGAAACATCATATGGGACTCCACCCGCGATAATACCTCTCAGGCAAGCAGCGGAACCGTCCGTAGAGGCATCGTTGACAAAAATTACCTCCAAGTTACCGTAGTTCTGTTTATTCAAGGATCCGGTCATAAATTTCATCCTGTCCATAATATTATAGACGGGGACAACTACGCTTATCAACGGATACATCGCCGCACCTCCTAAAACACCTTATAAGAACACTGATTTTAGAGAATATTTAAAGAAATAGAAAGGTTTAATACCAAACCATCTTATAAGGAAACGATAGACGAATCTTCGGTGAAACGTACTGCTGTATTTTATTATGAATTCCCTTTTTGCAATTTCGCCTATCAGTTCTTCATCGTATTCTCCATTTAATTTGATCCCGCGAAAAAGTCCCCAGTAAAGCGAAGAGGCGCTACGCCTCAGTGCGCGAGCATAATCGGCGGTAAAACCGTTCGTTGAAGAAAAACGGACAAGTGAATCGAAAACCTTGATCCTGTCAAAATAACTCCTGCGCGTCATCTTAGACGTAAGCGAACCCTCTCTTATTCTGTAAGTGTATACATGCAACGGCAGATAAAGTACTTTTTTCGCGTATGCAAATATCCTTGGAGTCCATTCTTCATCTTCATGGATGATACCTTCGTAGAAAAAAACGTCGTTAGTTATTACTAGATCTCTTAAAACAATTTTTGTCCACACCAAATGACGAAAAAACGAATCGTTTACCCATGAGGCATAAATTTCTTCTCCCCGTCCGCAAACGACAGATGGCATTTCATGCATGTCTTTTAATTTATTATTGGCGTTTACAAATTCGTAAAAATCATATTCGACGATCTCCGCATCTTCATTTTCAGTTAGAAAAGCTAACAGTTTATCCAAAGAATCAGATACAAGATAATCATCACTATCAACAAACATAAGATATTTCCCGCTAGCAACTCTCATACCACAGTTTCTGGCGTTTGATACGCCTGTGGACTTTTGATCTATTAAAATAAGAGGATGTTCTTTATTATACTCACGCACAATATCAAGCGTGCCGTCAAGCGAGCCATCGTTGATGACGATCACTTCTACGTTGTTTTCATTGTCTGCTGACAGATTGTCAAAGACAGAATCCAAGCATTCTCTAATATATGATTCAACATTATAGGCCGGTACGATTATGCTTAAAAGCACAGGTCGTTTATTTTCCACAATGCGTACCCCCTTCTTGCTTTGCATAAAGAGGAGAAAGAAGCATTGACACCATAGACCAAAATGGCACAAGATATTCACGGCTTGCATAAAAAAATGCCTCGGTAAGCCCGCCAACGGCTGCGGCCAATATCATCAGCGATACGACGTAAGCTATCGAGGCCGGCCCCTTCTTAGTGAATATATAACGCAGTGCGAGCATAAACGACGTAACGAATGCCATACCGTATAAAATTCCAGCGGGGATACCGGCGTGGAAAGCCGCCTCCAGATAACTTGAATGAGGGTGGTGCATTTTTATAACTGCGAAATCATTATAAGGAACCCATCCGTATCCCCCTAATTTACGCTGAGAAATAAGCAAAGCCGCCTCTTTCCAGATATCTACTCTGTTATTAGTAAAATTTTTAAAATTGCTGCCAAGCGACACGAGGCGATCCACCCTATCTTTGATAACAAAACTGGTATGGTAGGAATGCCCTACGATGACAGATGCAGACAGGAGCAAGACCGCCAGCAATTTTTTATGGTTCAATATATTGGCGTTGAAACAATAGTATGATAGAGGAATTGCAAACAAGAGTTGTGCTATGACCGCTATCCATATAGTACGATAATAGGTCACAAAAATCGCGGAAAAAGCCACAATTATGGCTATAATATAAAATACCTGTTGTGTACGAGTAGTTTTTCTTTTACAAATTGCGTAGAAAAGCCATGGAAGTAAAGACGCTATGATAAGCCCCGCCAACGCCGCATGCATTCCAAAGGCCCAGTCGTCTCTGATTTCAGAAAAAGAAAGGAGAAGACGCCTTGTAAATGCAAAAAAGGAAACAAATATCGCACTTGCAACAGAAAAATGAAATAAATGTTTTTCAAAAAAAGCATCTCTAGCAAAAATCATCGTGCCTGCACAATACAAAAAAACTTCGATTGGGCGTGCCATACCCTCTACTCGGTCATAAAAAGGTTCCATTCCGGAAAACAACGGCACCAACGTCACCCATAGGAACAGCGCTGTCAGTATGAATCCAGTTACCTTTGTAAGCCCTGTCCAGCAACGCCTAACGTTAATCTTACGCTGCGATTTGTTCAGCAACATGATTGCAAGCAGAAAGAGACCTCGTCTATACCCATCCGCGATAAACCATCCTAGAGCAATAGATGTTACAAAAAGTATCTGAGCAACACGAAACCTTTGCTCATCATTTTTGTAAAATCCAGTAATCATCTCTCTAAAAATCAACATCAAAATACCCACTTTCGTGCTTAAGAAAAGTTTTATTCTCCGTTATTATGAGATATTTATCAAGCTTAGAACATATTTTAACAAAAGGTTAACCTTATTCTATCAGCGTTATCTTCACGCCGACCTGAGAGAAAAGTCTTAGTATTTCCTCAGAGTTTTCATCACATTCCATATATTTCCTGGAAACCACAGATTCTATTTCGGCTTCCGGCAGCATTGCCCGCGCCGTAAGCAACGCGGTGCTGAGTCCGCCTACAATTTTTTTCAGCGATTTTCGAAAGCGCAGATAATACAGTTCTATTGGAACACAGGCCAACAGTTCCTCCGCGTAATGACCGGCCGGTGAAAAACAGACGCTTCCATCGTCTGCTGGGTGCCGTTTTATTACGGTCTTCAAATTCCTGCCGCAACAATCTGTTATGATTGATGCGATTATATTTTTATATTCATCGCTGGCATAGTTCGAGTTAAAATCCGTGGCGACTATTGTTTCTACATTGCTTTCTCCGCAGGTGTGAGTTTCTTCCGCAAGCACTGCTTCGTCGATCTGTTTCAGCAACGGCTCCATATTGATGCGTTCCTGTTTCTTATTTTTATATATCGCCGGCAGCAGTTCCGGGAAGAGCGCCCATACTGAGCAATTTCCGCGCAGCGCCCCCGGAATGTTTGAATTCACGTGCCACCCGCCATAAGCCAATTTATCAGCCAATTTTTCAAAAGAGGTTTTGCCATTTTTTTCAACCTCTGCATACGTATATATTCCGTCATCAAGGAAGTTAAAAGAGACTGACGGGGTCAGTTCTTCAGCCAAGTGGACGGTATAGGTCGTATAAACATTCCATTCCTGAATATAGAAGATCCTGTCGACAGTCGTCAGGAACTTTATCTCTTTTCCCAATATTTTTAAATTATGTTTTTTGAGAAAGAAATTTCTTATGTTTGAATCTTCTATATTCGCATTTTCAAGCGCAAAATATCGCATATTGTTCTCAGAGAAAATTTTTGACAGGACATCGGCGGTCTCTTTAAGATTTTTCGCGCTTCCTACAAGAAGCATAAAGTTGTCGTCTTTGGGATATGTGGCCGCTATAGCCATCGACAGCAGGACGTTGTAGCTTGTATATGGAACATAAAGATTTAACATGTCGTCACTCATTTCGCAATGATATTTCCCGAACTAAGCATCGTTACAATTATATCAGCTTTCAGTGGGGCTGTAATGGGGAATGTCCCTTATTGCCGTGTTTTCGCGACATACATACAAGCATACGTCTGTGTAAATCCAAGCATATCATCAGGCTAGTGCTTTCTATTTTACCGCCCCGCCAAACTCGACAAGTCGAATATCGGCAGCAGCACCGCGACGACTACGAAGCCTACCAGCACTCCCATCACCAGAATGATCATCGGTTCGGCGAGGGTCGCCCATTTCTGCATTGATGACTGGGCGTATTCCCAGCAGCTGGAGCCGAGGCGCACGGCGGCGTCGGGGAGGTTGCTGCCGCTTTCGCCGACGCGGATTATCGTCACGATCTCTTCGGGGAACGAGCCCTCTTTTTCCAACGCCTGCGAAAAACGGTAGCCCTGACGAATGTGTTCGGCGACGACGGAGAGGCGTCCCTTGACGGGGTCGAGCGGCTCCGTCAGTTTAAGCGCCTGCACGAGCGGTATGCCGGCGCGCAGCAGCGTGCCGGTCTGGCTGAAGATCAGCGCGAAGCTCAGGTTGTCATGGATATCTTTGAACATCGGCAACGATATTTTTTTGTTGTTGCGGCGCATCCAGAAGATGATAAGCGCCACGACGGCCGCAAAGGGCAGGAAGCCGACGCGCACGGCGTCGGAAATGAAGATCAGCATCTTGGTTATGAAGGGCAGTTCTGCGCCCGACTCCACGACGAGCGCCGTGAGGCGCGGCACGACGAAGCTGAGGAGGAAGACGACGACGCCAAGGCCGACGATAAGCATCAGGACCGGGTAGGTCAGCGAGGATTGTATCTTCCGGCGCAGCGATATCTCATTTTGGATGAGCTCGCCGGCTTTTTCAAGGATGTCCGCGAGGGAGGCCGATTTTTCGCCGGATTCGACCATGCCGACAAGGCTCGGGCGGAAGACGCCGAGCGCCGTCATCGAACCGGCGAGCGAGCGTCCGCCCTCCACTGACTCCCTCAGCCGCGTATAGATCGGCTTGAGGTTTTTATCGCGCGTCTGTTTTTGCAGCAGCCGCAGCACTTCGGTCATGGAGAGCCCGCTGCGCATGAAGGATGAGAGCGTCGTGCAGAACAGGTGCTGTTCTTCGAGCGTAAGGTTTTTTTTGCGTGTTTTTCCGGAGAAGGACCATGTGCGCGGTTTTTCTTCTTTCACGCTGATTATTACATATTTCGCCTCGCCGAGTTCGCGGAGCAGGTCGTTTTCGCTCGGCGCCTCCTTGCGGAGCTGTTTTTTCTCCCCGGTAAGGGTGTAGACTTCGGCCTTGAAGAGCGGCATCGGCTACACCTCGCCGACGACGCGCAGCATCTCTTCCGGCGTCGTCTCTCCCTCGCGGACGGCCTGCAGCCCAAGCTCCAGCAGTGTCGCGAAACCACCCTTGCGCGCGAGGTCCCGCAGCTCGTGCATCGGTGCGCCGCGGGCGATGGCGTCCTGTATCTCGGGAGTGACGTCGAACTGTTCGTAGAGGCCGAAACGTCCGCGGTAGCCGGTGCCGTTGCAGCGTTCGCAGCCGGCGCCGCGCCAGGCCTTTCCGATGCCGTTTCTGAGGACGACGCCGGAGGTCGGTATCTCTTTTTTACAATGCGGGCAGACGCGGCGCACGAGGCGCTGGGCGACGACGCCGAGCAGCGAGCCGGAGATTAGGTATGGCTCGACGCCCATGTCGGAGAGTCGCGTGACGGCGCTGATCGAATCGTTGGTGTGGAGCGTGGAGAAGACTAAATGCCCCGTAAGCGAAGCCTGAATGCCGATGTGCGCGGTATCGAAGTCCCGCATTTCTCCGATCATGATGATATCGGGGTCCTGGCGCAGGATCGAGCGCAGGGTATTGGCGAAGGTGAGCCCCGCCTTTTCGTTGACCTGCACCTGGCCTACGCCTGGCAGGTCGTATTCTATCGGATCTTCGACGGTGATGATGTTCACCTGCGGCCGCGCGAGCGCCTGCAGGATCGCGTAGAGGCTCGTACTTTTGCCGGAGCCGGTCGGCCCTGTGAAGAGTATCATGCCGTTGGGGCGGCGGATGAGGTTTTCCAGCCTTTCGCGTTCATAGGCCTTCATTCCCAGGTCTTCAAGGGTCAGCAGACCACGCGTCTTGTCGAGCAGGCGCAGCACGAGGCGTTCGCCGTGCTGCGTCGGCAGCGAGCTGACGCGGATGTCGACGAGGCGGTCTCCGAGGCTGATGCCGATGCGCCCGTCCTGCGGCACGAAACGCTCGGCAATGTCCATGTTGGCCATGACCTTGATGCGGCTCGTCACCGGCGACTGATGGCCCTTCGAGAGGGCGTAGCGGTCGGAGAGGACGCCGTCGACGCGGTAGCGCACGGCGACGCGGTCCTCGTAAGGTTCGATGTGGATGTCCGTCGCGCGCTCGCGCAGGGACTCCATGAGGATGCCGTTGACGAGCTTGACGACCGGCGCGTCGACGCTGTCGCTCATGACCTCCTGGCGCGCGAGTTCGGAGAGGTCGTCCACCTCTTCGATGGCGTTCAGCGTATCCTGCCCGACTCCGCTCTTGATGTCATAGAGGCCGCGGATGAGGTTCTGTATCTCCGCGGGGGGGAAGAGCCTGGCGTCGGCGCTGGCTCCCATTGAGGCCGCAAGCAGCTGCGTCTCGACGATGCAGGAAAGGTCAGCCGCCGCAAAGGTGACGACCTCCCCGTCCCGAGAGATGGGCACGAAACACTTGTCGCGCAGCGCGTCCAGACTCACCCCCGGAGGGATGAGCTCAAGCACGCTCTCGGGCGTTATGTTCAAGTCTTTCAGCAACTGCTCCGTCATCTTATTGCTTATCCGTATTATTTGCGGGAGCTTTTTCCCGCGGCTTCACATCGTCGGATGTCCCCATGCCGGAGAGCTGTCCGTGCGGGTCGAGCATTTCCCGCGTGATCCCCTGCTGTTTTGTCGATTTGAGATAGTCCTCGTTGTTGCGTTGCATCAGGATGCGCTCCGCCTCGCTGAGCTTCTGTCCGTCTGTGATGATCTCGTTCGTGATCTTCGAAGCGTGCTGCGGCGTCTCAAGTATATAGGGCGTAAGGAAGATCATCAGATCGACCTTTTCGCGCTGTTTTTCCTGCGACTTGAAGAGGTTTCCGATCAACGGAATGTAGGAGAAGAGCGGCACGCGATTTTTCAGCTCCTTCTCCGCCTCCTTGATGAGGCCGCCGATGACGACCGTCTCGCCGTTCGCGACGAGAACGCTGGTCTTGACCTCGCGTTTCGAGGTGATCGGCGTCGTCGAGTTGGTCGTCGTCAGCAGGTCTTCGATGCGCTGTTCGATATCGAGCGCGACGAGGTTCCCGCTCCTGATGTGCGGCGTCACCGTGAGGATGAGGCCGACGTCCTTATATTCATAGGAGTTCGTCACAGAATTCGTGTTCGTCTGGTTCGTAAGGCTGCCCTTGAGCTGCGGGATGACCTGCCCCACCTGGAGCGAGCTCTGAAGGTTGTCGGTGCACATCAGGCGCGGCATCGAGAGGACGTTGACCGCGTCGAACTTGTTGAGCAGCTTTATGTAGGCGTATACAAGCCCCGCGCCCTGCGTGTTCGTCACTGAATAGGTGCTTCCGTTTCTCTCCACAAGCTCTTCTTTCGTGATCAGGCTCTGGTAAAGGGTTTGGATATCGGAGGGCACGGCGGTGTTTCCAAGCTGGATATTACCAGCCCCAACTATGCTGCCGAAGATGTCGCCGCCCCAGGCCGCCCAGTCGATGCCGGCGCTGTTGAGCTTGTTGAGGCTGACCTCGGCGATCATGCCGCGCAGCAGCACCTGCTTCGGCTGCGTGTCAAGCTGTTCGAGGATGGTTTTGAGGGAATTGAACTGCTCCTGCGTGGCCGTAAATACCAGGCTGTTCGTCGGCAGGTCGGGCACGACCGTCGAGGGCATCGCGCCCTTGGGGTCTGGCGATAGCTTCGCGGCGACGGAGAGTATTTGCGAGAGCTGCTCCGCCACCGTCTTCGCGTCGGCGTTTTTCAGCCGGTAGACGTGGAAGTTTTCGGTGCGCGAGGGGACGTCGAGCGATTTGATGATGCGGTCCGCCTCGCGGATGTTCTGGCTGCTGCCGACGAGGATCACCCTCTTGGTGCGTTCGTCGGAGACCGCCACCATCCCCGCGAGCTTTGAGGAGGCGTCTTTCGCGACCGCGTTGAGCTGCGCTTCGAGCAGCTTAGCGTTAGCATATTGCAGCGTGCAGACCTTTATCGTGCGGATGCTGTCCGGAGCGTCGATGGCGCGGATGACGCCCACGGCACGGGAGAGCAGCGCCGCCTTGCCTACGAGCAATACGGAACTGCCGTTGCCGATCGGCGAGATCTGTATCTGCGGGATCGCCGTCTTGAGCGGCGAAACGACATAACCGGCCTTGACATAGCTCAGCGGCACGAGCTGCACCATTATCGTATCGCTCGGGTCGACGCTCTGGTCTCCCTTGACGATCATATTGCTCGCGGTGCCCCCGGTGGAGAGCGGCACTACCTTTGAATAACCCTCCATGTCCTGTATCGAAAGGTTGTTCATCTCAAGCACGGAGAGCATCACCTGCCGCGCCTCCTTGAGCGTGACTGCCTTCGGCGAGACAACGGAGACCTTGCCGGAGACCCCGGGGTTCACAAGGATGTTTTCGCCGAGAAGCTCCGACATAAAGCGAATGAATTTCGCCATATCGAGGTCTTTGAAGTTCAGCTGTACGCGCCCCGCCGCCCTCATCTCCTGCGCGGCCTTGATCAGGTTCAGCTCCTCCTGGTCGGGCTCAGCCGCCGTAGACATGGTGCATGCGGATACGGAGATGGCCGCCGCTATGAATAATGTATAGAAAAACCTTTTCTTGCTGTGCATTACCTACCACTCCTAATTCCTGCTGCGATATTTATCTATAAAGGCAGTTCATTTTTTTCCACTCTGTCCGGTGTTTTCGCTTTTTTCACTTTTATCGGCCGACAGCCCCTCCGCAACGTTTTCCTCGGAATCCTCCTTCGACGGGATGTAGAGCGTTATCTTTTTATCTTTTTTATCGGCGACGGTGATCTCGCGCCATTTTACGCGCACGGGCTCGGCGCCGTCGCCGGAGGCAGCTTTGTCAAAATCAAGACGTCCGAACCCCTCGCCGAACATCTCTGTCTCCTTGTCCTTCGTCTCCCACTTAAAGTCACCGCTGGTACCGACATCGGAGAGCTCCTCCGTAGATATCCCGGCCTCCACCGCCTGCGCGGCATTTATGAGGGCCTCCTTGTCCTTGACGGCGGAGAGCGTGTTCTGCGCCATTATCACAAGCCTTATCGCCGCCGTTGTGGAGAGTGCGAGCACCATGACGGCGATCATCACCTCTATGAGGGTGAAACCGCTCCGCCGCCGTGACATACTTCATTTCACCTGATACTTGAGGGCGAGCGGCTTTCCTCCGCGCTGGACCGTAACGTCGAAGCGCGTCCCCGCCATCAGCGAGTTCACGGCGTTGGCGGCGTCAGCCATATTGGATATGGCGACGCCGTTTATCGCCTGTATGACGTCCCCCTGTGAGACGCCGACACGCGCGAAGACACTGTCGGGCGCGATGCGTTCAAGCTTCATGCCGGAACCGTCTTCCGCCGGAGTCATGCGCAGCTTTCCCAGTTCGTCGTAGGGGTTCATCAGCAGCGCGTCTACGAGCTCTCGCGGCACGGCCCCCTCCTGTCCCTCTTTTGCCGGTTCGATGCCGGAGAAGTCAAGCTTCGGCCCGGATGGCTGCTGAGCGGAAGACGATGCGGACGAGGGAGCGGCGGACTTTGCCGCCGTTCCTCCCGAGAGGAATAAATAGAGCGAGTGCTCCTCTTTCCCGTCGGAGAGGACCACCTCGCCGTACTTTATCTTTTCCAGCGTGTATCCGCTCACGTTTTGCCCTTTCAGATAGAGCTGCGTCCCGTCGGGGCCGTCTATCCAGGCGCCTATATTGGGCAGCGTCCCCTGGAGCGACAGGGAATCGAGCGCCGCCGCGCGCGCGGACGCGCCGTTCTCCTCTTTCACGGGAAGATCGGCCTTGAAGGGATTCGCGGCGGTAAAGTCGCCCAGCCCGCCGCTTCCGCCGGCGTTGGCAAACGACGGCGCCCGTCCGCTCACCCTGGAGGCGGCGGCGATGTCGGCGTCAAGGCGCAGAGAAAGCAGGACGCCTTTGACCATCCAGCAGAGGCATAGAGCGGCGAAGAGGCCGCAGAGCAAAAGCACCGGCGCCAGCATACGCGCGCTGCCGGCCCCTTTGTCCCTTCCTCCGCCGGCAAAGGGCGAGCGGAGGTAAACGTAAAATTTTATTATCTGTTCGTAGGAGCCGTCATACTTGAGGCGGTCCGCCATCTTATCTTTTACGGAGGAGATAAAATTCATCTTTCGATCCTCCATTCTCCGCTCTTCACCTTCGTGAGCGGCGCCATCCCCATCTTGCCAGCCATTTCAAGGGCGCGGTCGAGCTCCGCCGGAACCTTGATAAGCATCTTCGCGCGCGTCAGCTTTCCCGTCTCGCGCGACAGTTCCGCAAAGCCGGTGGCCGAGGTCTTGCCGGCGAGGGCGATGTTCTCTATCATCAGCGACTGCGGCGTGAGCGAGATATCAGCCGTGCCGCCGTTCCATTCAAAGGCCTGTCTCGTGACGGGGACGACGCTGCCGCGCCCCATCTCAAGCCGGCAGCTCTTCGTCTCCGAAAAAAGCGAAGAGATTATCGAGGGAGTGACAGTGACCTCCCCCGCGCTGAATCTGAATACGGGGAAGTCGGCGTTCACCCCGCTATAGGTGAAGCTCTTTGAAAACAACCCTGATGTCTCCGACGAGGAGATCGTGAGGAAGATGCCGTTTTCCGCTGCCACGTTCGCCGCCGCCGAGGCCAGAGTTCCCGCGAGGGTCGACCAGGGGAAGAAGAGCAGCAGCCCGCAGACGAGTCCAACGGCTGTTATCGCGGCGTTGCGCAGGAGTTTCATCATTGAGCCTCACCCTCTATCGTCAGCGTCACGTTGATCAGCCGGCCGTCTTTCTGCCCCGTCATCAGGCGGAGTTCGGCCGTCTTTACCGAAAGCCCGTTCCTCTGGATATCCTCCACAAGTTTGCCCAGCTCCTCGTGATAGAGCCGGTTGACCTGAAGCACAAGGCCTGTCGGCGACGAGGCGAGCTGGTTCACCTTGCCCTGCAGTCCAAGTTTGTCTATTATCTCCGATACGGCGGAGAGCGGCTCTTTTCCGAAAACGGTCCCCTGCTGCGGGTAGGATTTCACCGTTATCGCCGCGTTCAGCACCCGTTCCGCGTCGTTCAGCCGGTCCTCGTTTTCTCTCATGGCGGAGAGCGCGAAAGAGAATGCGGCCAGCGCGGCGAGCCATATCAGCGCCGCGGCCAGCAGCCCCCTTTGCAGGCGCTTCGCGTCCGGCATCGCGCGCAGTTCTTCGATAGAGATCATTTCTCACGTCCCCCTTCCGTAAGGTTGAGCGTGAAACGCATGCCGCCGCCCGGTATCTGCTGCACATCGCCGAGCTTGACGGCGAAACCGTTCTTCGCGAGCGCGTCGCGCAGCTGCTGGATATTGTCCGTCTTCGGCGCCTGCCCCTCTATCTCCGTGCGTTCGCGTCCGTAGCGGATGGCGTCGACCTTGATATCCGTTCCGGCGGGAAGCGTCTTCCAGGCCGCGCCGAAGTTGGCGAGCGTTCCCTCCAGCGTAAGCTGGACGCCGCCTCCGGTCAGAAGGCGCATCCTCTTTGTGATCGAGGCGAGCGGGCTGCGGCTGACCTCGCCCATCGCGAGCCGGTACACCTCGGAGGGCGCGGCGGCGAATGATTCCGCCATATATTTATTTTGTATGAGTATCACAAGCGAAAGAATGAAAAACATAAGGCCCGCCGCCGAGGCGATCTTTATGCTCCGGAAGGCGGTATTGAAAAAGGCCTCATACCGTTCGGCCATCGAGGCGCCGCGGTTGGAGAGGTCCAGGTGCGCGAGGCCGGGGGCGGCGGCAAAGGTCGCGGCGGCGGCGCGCCTCAGCTCGCCCAGAGAAACATCCTCCGCGCAAAATATGCGGATATCCTCCGCCGGTATCTCCTTGCCTATCGAGGAGGCATAGCTGCGCATCCACTGCGCGAGAGCCTCCGCGCCGCCCTCGGGATCGGGAGCGTATCTGTAAAGCTGCGGCGTATAGTCCTCAAGCCACAGCGCGCATGAGGAATTCCCCTCATGCCACACGATAAGGCCGTTGCCGCCGACCTCTGAGGCAAAGGCGGCCGGAGCCGGAAGAAAGATACTCTTTTTGCCCAGGAGTTCCTCATATTCTGAAATCTCTTCTTTAGCGACGAACCAGGCCGCGCCGCGCGTAAGGTTGACGCGCTGCTCCGTGACCTGCGGCACCAGCGAAAGCTTGGACTCCTGTTCGCCGAGGACGGGCCTGAAGGTGAGTGAGACCGCGTTCCTCAGGTTGACCTTGCGCCCGAAGGGGAAAGAGAAGGGAAAGACCGTTGCTGTACGGAAGGGAATGAAATATGCCTCTGTCTCGCCGGCCAGCGGAAGCTCGCCTTTCTCGCAGGAAAGATGATAAAACTTTATCTTATTCGAAGCCGCCGCCGGCTTGGCGGCGAAGGCTATTTTCTCCATTAAATTACGACCCTTTATCAGCACAGACCATTCCTCTCTGGTTGAAACCGCAATACTGCCGCCGCTTCGTGGGATAATTTATTCATACCAACTGAATATCCCGCATTTTTTGCCGCTGCGCTCCACTATCACCCGATAATTCCTGGCGTTGCCGGTCCTGTCTTTGACATTCACTTCAAGCAGAAAGTGAGTGCTCTCAAAACCGATGACATTCGCCAGCTTCGTCGCGAGCGCCGCGGGGAATCCGGGGACCCGTTTCAGGTCATCCATGCTCGTGAGCGGCGAAATAAGGCGCTGCGCCGCGATATTCTGCGCGTGAGACAGCGACAGGCCGTCGTCAAGCTTTTCTATCATCTCAGGCGCCGCGACGTTTATGTTTATCTTCTGACCGCCCGGCACGGTAAAATACTTCGCGAGGCCGCCCGGATGTTCTTTGCCTCCATAAAGCACGGCATCGTCGACCTCCGCTATCGCCTTAAGCTCGTCAAGATCCGATATGAGCCTGTTTATATTGCCGTCGCGCTCCGCGCCGCCGAGCTTCTGGTTCTTGTCCTTATCGATAAAGTCAAGCACCGTCGCCGCGAGTTCAGGACGCTCCAGCTCCTCCCAGATATTATTCCACGCCGTCTCATATTCCGAGCGGAGAGTGACGCCGTCTGGAAGTAAAAGGCCGTTCACAGATATTCTATCATTTAACGGTGTTATTTGAACGGAAATATCATAATCGCCTATCTCAATTTTCGTCAGCTGCCCTGGCGCGTAAAGGGGTTCGGTGAGGCTGTCGTATTTATTGTTGTCCGCGGCTATCTTTTCGCCGATGACGCCGACCGCGATCTCCGCCGCGTTGCGGCATTTGAGGATATTCTCCCGTGCCGCCGCGCGGCGCGCCTCCGTGCGCGCGAACCAGGCGAAGGCCGTAGCCGCCGTAATGAGCATGGTGGTGGATAGCAGCACCGATATGAGGATGAAACCGCTACTTCTCCGCCGCATTGGGAAACCTCTCCGTGTGCGAATAACGCCCGTCCTTGGCGGCGATCTCGGTCTTCAGGAGTTTCGGGAGCTTCCCGTCGTATTCCTGCTCCCATTTATTCTCCTTCCAGACATAAAATTTTACCCCCACGGCGTCGGCGAGGATGAGCTTGCCCTTCTTAGGGTCGAGCTCGTCGGTGTTCACATCCATCGGCGTCTCCGGTTCGGAGGAAGAACCGCCGGAAATATCCCCCGATACTGCGGCGGCCGAGGGGACGTTGACGAGCACCCAGCGGTAGAGCCCGGGCTTCGCGTTATTGAGAGCGCCCTTGGCCACGATCTTATAGACGACCACGCCGACGTTTTTGCCCTCGTATTTCGGGGCGGCGCTCCACACCACGAGGCGGTCGTCGGCCTCGGTCGAGAGGCCGCTCTTATGGATGATCTTAAACGTCGAAAACGAGGGGTTGGGGACAACGCGGCGCACGTCCGAATATATCTTCTCCGCCGCCGCGGCGGTGTTGTGGGAGGTCCCCCATCTTTGTTGGGCCTCCTCAAGCGAACGGACCGTAAAGACGAGCGGGGCCAGAGCGGCCGTCGCGATGATGCCGATCAGCCCCACTACGAGCATTATTTCAATAAGAGTGAATCCGGAGCGGCGTCCGAACCTCATCTACTTTGACAGCGGCGCGGCGCTGCCGGGGGCGCTCCCGTAGGCCGTTGGATGCAGATAGCGCGCGAGCTCGGAGAGCAGCCGCTGGTTGCCGGTGCGCTGAGCGAGGTTTATCAGCTCCATGAGCTGCTTTGCCTGCGGCCTCGTATGGAAGCTGCGGTAAAGCTGCTCGATGCCGGCGGCGAGATCCTCCGGTTTTTTCGTCGCGTTCGCCACGGCGAGCAGGTGATAGGCAAGCTGTTCGTTCGCCTCATCCTTCCCCATCAGGCTGCGGCGAGCCTCGTCTATGCGGTAGCGCTGCAGGGAGGCGCTGTTCGTCATCGTCGCCGCCCGCAGATACTTATCCGCGCGGCAGCCCGAATAAAGGAAAAACATTCCCACGACGGCCACGACGGCGAAAAAAAGGCCGAGGAGCCTGTAAATAAAGCCGTGCCTTATCTCGCTGAACCTCACCGAAGACGGCAGCAGCTGCCTGTTGGAGAGCGCGAAGGCGAGCGGGAGCCAGACGATATTCTCTATCCGGTGGAAGGGGCGGCTGAAGATGGCGTCGAACCAGATCAGATAGACGACGGCACAGCCCCACATCGCGGCGTAAGAGAGGTCCTTTTTCTGCGTGAGCGCGCGGACAAAGCTCCATATCCACCATGCCGCCGCTCCCAGCAGGATCAGCGTCCCGAAGATGCCGAACTCCGCCATCCACTGTAAATATTCGCTGTGGGCCCAGTAGGTGAACTGCCACTTCATGTCGGGATGATCCCTGAACGCCTCCCGCTGCCCTTCGAGGTAATGCCATTTATAGTGGCCGAGGCCTACGCCGGCGATCGGGTGCTTCTTGATGACGTTCCAGCTCGTGATCCATATTTCACGGCGCGCGCCGAAGTTCGCGGTATTCATCAACATATCCGAAGTCTTGTTTATCAGCGCGTAGGCGCGGCTCCAGCCGAAGTAGCCCATGCAGATATTGACCACGAGCATCACGGCGACCAGCAGCGCGGCGAAGCCGACGTTCTTCAGCAACTTCCGCGGCTTGCAGTTCCAGATAATGACGGAAAGGATGATCGTTCCCGTCATCAGAGAGAGCATCCCCGCGCGCGTCGTCGAATTCCATAACCCCCACGAGTTGAAGGCCAGCATGACGAGGTTGGCGTATTTTATATTCCGGTATTTACCGGCCTCCGTCTCTGAAAGCTGCGAGTATACCATGTGGAGGAAGATGCCGTTCATCGCGGCCATCGCCATCCAGAGGCCGAACATCTCCTGCTGCCCGGTGTTGCCGATATAATTCCCGGGGACGTTCATAATGAACCAGAACGGTCCGTTCAGGTCACGGATCAGCAGTTCGGCGAAGATGATATTCACCGCCGCGTTGAGGTTCGCGAGCCACAGCAGACAGCGCAGCGCCTTATCGCCCGTGAAAAGATTGTAGCAGAAGATATAGGCGGCGAGCAGCGTCGCGAAAAAGAACCACTCCTTCATATAGGTCGAGAGCGCGAAGATATCTGCCCACAGCGGCTGCAGCGAAACAAACGCCAGCAGCGAGAACCAGACGCCGCCGAAGAGGTCGAGACGGAAGCCGGTGCGCTCGGCGCCGTAAAGCGCCAGAATGGAACCGCCGATCAGCGATATGAGGGCGACCGGCACCATCGTCCAGGCCCACTTCATAATATGCAGGGTATCGAACCAGCTCACGCCGGAAAATATCAGATTCGGCAGCGCGAGCGAAACGAATATCAGCGGATAAAACACCCACCGCGGCACCAACTGTACGGGGCTGCCGGCAAGCAGCATCCCCGAGCTTTTCTGCTCCTTAGTTTTCTTTTTGCTTGATATTTTCATCAAAATCACCCATTTTCGCCGCGCCTTACAAAGGGGGGGCCGGCTTAGTATCCGCTGCTGTATCCGTTCTCGAACCGCGCGAATTCGCGGAAGAAGACGAGGTCTACCTTTCCGGTGGGGCCGTTGCGGTTCTTCGCGATGATGACCTCGGCCGTCGCGTCGTTCGTGTCGTTCTCCTGCGCGTAGTAGGCCTCGCGGTAGAGGAAGATCACCATGTCGGCGTCCTGCTCGATCGCGCCGCTTTCCCGCAGGTCCGAAAGCTGCGGTTTCTTTTTTTCGCGTTTTTCAACGTCGCGCGAAAGCTGCGAGAGCGCGAGCACCGGCACCTTGAATTCGCGTGCGATGCTCTTCAGCGTGCGTGAGATCTCCGAGACCTCCTGGGTGCGGTTCTCTATCCGGCGCGCCGCCTGCATCAGCTGCAGGTAGTCTACGACGATGAGCCCGCGCCCCTCGCCGTGCTTCGCGAAAAAGCGGCGGCAGCGGCCGCGCAGCTCCATCGTATTCAGCGGCGAGCTGTCGTCGATAAAGACCGGGCTCTTTTCGATCGCCGCCGCGGCATCCTTCAGCCGTTTCCACTGTTCGTTCTGCTGGCGCTTGGTCTCAAAGAGAGCCCGGAGATTGACCTTCGCCTCCGAGGAGAGCATTCGCTGGACTATCTGCTCCGCCGACATTTCAAGGCTGAAGACGAGAACGGGGATATTCTCCTGCATCGCGGCGTACTGCGCGATGTTTATCGCAAAGGCCGTCTTTCCCATCGAGGGGCGCGCCGCCAATATGTAAAGCCCGCCAGGCTGCAGGCCGGCGGACATGCTGTCAAAATCTTTGAATCCCGAGGGCACGCCGGTGACGGCGAGGCCCCCCGCGAGACGCTTTTCTATATCGGCCATCGCCGACGTCAGCACCTCGCGCGTGGAACGTATATTTGTGGTCTTGCCGGTCCGCGCGATCTCGAAGACCCGCTGTTCCGCGGTCTCCAGCGCGTCGTCCACCTCGACCTCATCGCTGAAACCGAGCTTAGAAATATCGCTGCCGACGACGATGAGCGAGCGGTGTATCGACTTGTCGCGCACGATGCCGATGTGATATTCGATATTCGCCGTCGTCGTCACCGATTCCATCAGCGAGGCGATGAAAGATATTCCCCCCAGGCGTTCTTCAAGGTTCTGCTTCTTTATTTCGTCCCTGAATGTGAGAGAATCGACGGCGACGTTGCGCGCCGCCATAGACTCCATAACCTCAAAGACCTTGCGGTGGCGCGGATCGTAAAAATCCTCGGCGGAGAGCCCCTCCATGACGGCGTTCAGGGCCTCGGCGTCAATGAGGCACGAACCCAGGACAGACCTCTCCGCTTCGAGGTTGAACGGCGGTATTCTGTCTATGCCGCTGCCGTTTTCCAAAATCTATTCGCTCTCCACCTTGAGCGTCATCTCGGCTTCGACGCCGGGATAGAGCTTTATCCTGAAGGCGTATGAGCCGGCCTGCTTGATCGACTCGTCAAGCTTGATATCTTTCTTGTCTATGCCGGCTCCAAACTGCGCCGAAAGGGCCTCCGCCACCTGGGCCGAAGTTACGCTGCCGAAGAGCTTCCCGCCCTCGCCAGCGCTGACCTTTACGGAGACGAGCTTTCCGCCGAGCTTCTTCTTCATCTCCTCCGCCGACTTCTGGCGTTTGTCGTCGCGCGCCTTCTGCGTCTTCTGGAACTCCTGATATTCGCGCAGCTTTCCCGGCGTCGCCTCTTCGCCGAGACCGCGTCCGACGAGGAAGTTGCGTCCGTATCCGTCCGAAACCTCAACCAGATCTCCCTTTTTACCAACCTTTGCGACATCCTGTTTTAAAATGACCTTCATTTCTATTTCCTCCTTAATTTAATACGCTTGCGTAAATCGTACCATATGTCAAAGATGCCGACCATCGACAGCACGTACGAGACGGGCGCGAAAAAGGCGCAGAAGAGCGTCAGCGCCACCCGAACGGCCCTATTTAACTTATGGGCGCTCATGAAATACCAAAGCAGCGAAAGGCCTTCGATAAGGAAAATCCCGCGCAGCACCTCCATGAGGTTCAGAGAAAGCATCCGGTAAAGCCCCTCGTCGGGAAAAGCTTTGGAGAGCATATCGAGGACGAGCGCCGCCAGCAGCGCCCAGAATATATTCTTTGGGAAACGCCAGTGTACGAAGGGCGGCAAAAGCGGCAGCTTCACGCCGCCGACCCTCTTGAAATAGAGCCGCGTAAGCACATAGCCGGCTATGGTATCCGCCGCCGCGAAGAGTATCAGCATCGCGGGCATCATCAGCGAAACAGTCTGCGCCATCGTCTCGACGTAGGCGTTCACGGCCTCGGGCGACACCGGCACGCCGCCATGCGACAGCGTCGCCGCGACGGACGAGGCAAGTCCCCGCGCCGCTTCCGGCGTCATCACGAACGGATTCACTCCGGCGGCATAGGTGAACACGCCCATCAGCAGCATCTTAACCGCCAGCGAAACGGCGATCGCGAGAACGACATAGTCAGCCCCGTTCTGCACCTTGACGATCAGAATGCCCATCAAAAGCCCGAGCAAGCCGAATTCGCAGGTATACAGGAAAGCGGAGACGGGACCCATAAACGCGTAGACGAAGACCGTCCCGAAAAGCGCGCCAAGCGCCCCCTCGCGCACTCCCTGCCGGCAGACAAGTATCATCATCGGCGCCGGAGCCGCAAGAATGATAAGAGGCGACAGAAAGGCGATGTCAATACCGGCCCCAAACATCAGGGCGCTGAGCAATACCCAGAAAAACCACTCAAAAATAACTTTACCTTTCACGTCAAACCTCCGCCTGTCTTTACTAAAAAAGAGAGCCCACGATCCACAGCTCTCACATATTATAACAGCAGTTAAAAGATTTTACGGAAGGCTCCCGACATCTCGCGAAGATCTTCGCAGAGGAAAAGATAAACCGCGATTTACTCGATTGGAAGTAAACGATAAATAGCGATTTAGCGCCCTTCCGTCGCTCCGGCCTCCGAGCCGGAGCCCAGTGGCGTTGATTTTACATGCGCTGGTGGGGCAAAAACATGGAGCCGCTTGGCCCCGGGTCAAGCCCGGGGCGACGGAGTACCAGTGCCGGCATGACAAGATAAACCGCAATTTACCGAGCTTGACGAAAAAAACGCCGGACACGCGGAGATAATTTCACCTCCGCGGCCCGGCGTTTTTTATTTTTTGCCTACAGCGTCCTCTTCCAGCGCGGACCCTGCGGGGTGTCTTCTATTACGACGCCCTTTGCCGCGAGCAGGTCGCGGATCTCGTCGGAGCGCTTGAAGTTCTTCTCCTTTCTCGCCTCGGTACGTTCGGCGACGAGCGCGTCTATTTCGGATTCTTCGTCTCCGGCCTCTTTTTCTTCGTAGAGGTAGCCCAGGATATTGTCGGTTTTCTCAAAGAAGGCTTTCGCCTCCGTAAGCGCCTCTTTGTCTATCTCCTGATGTTCGGTCAGGTGGACGTTTACCGCCCGCACCATCTCGAAGATGCAGCCCACCGCCCCCGCGGTGTTGAAGTCGTCGTCCATCGCCGCCGTGAAGCCCTCCTCGGAGCCCTTTACGGCGGCGCGCAGAGCCTCGTCCGCTTCGCCAGCGGCCCTGTTTTCCAGCGCGAAGAGCATGTCGGCGTAGCAGTTGTTGAGCCGTTCGAGCGCCGCCTTCGCCTGTTCGAGCCCCTCCGGTGAGAAGTTGAGCGGCGAGCGGTAGTGGACGCTCGCGAGGAAGAAGCGCAGGACGAGCGGGTTCACCTTTTGGCTGACGTCGCGCACGGTAAGGAAGTTGCCGAGCGACTTTGACATCTTTTCCTTGTCGATGAGCAGATAGGCGTTGTGGAGCCAGTATTTGACAAACTGCGCGTTGTTCGCGCATTCGGACTGGGCGATCTCGTTTTCGTGGTGCGGGAAAATCAGGTCGCTGCCGCCGCCGTGGATGTCGATCGTCTTGCCGAGGTACTTGGTCGACATCGCGCTGCATTCTATGTGCCAGCCGGGGCGTCCTGGACCCCAGGGGCTGTCCCACGCGGGTTCTCCGGGCTTTGCGGACTTCCAGAGCGCGAAATCCAGAGGCTGCTGTTTGCGTTCGTCGACGTCGATGCGCGCGCCCGAGAGCAGTTCGTCTACGCTCTGCTTGGAGAGCTTGCCGTATTCGCTGAAGCTGGCGACGCTGAAATATACGTCGCCGTCGACCTCGTAGGCGTGTCCCTTCTCGATGAGCGCCTCTATTATTTCGATTATCGCCGCGATCTCGTGCGTGGCGCGCGGGTTGACGGTCGCGCGGCGGATGCCGAGGGCGTCGGCGTCCTTGTAGTATTCGGCGATGAAGCGCTCCGCGAGTTCGGCGACGGTGATGCCGTCCTCGTTCGCGCGTTTTATCATCTTGTCGTCGATATCGGTGAAGTTCTGGACGTATTTCACCTCGTAGCCGAGGCTTTCAAGATAACGCCTGAAAACGTCGAAGAGCACGAAGGGCCTCGCGTTTCCTATATGGAAGAAATTGTAGACCGTGGGGCCGCAGACGTAAAAGCGGACCTTTCCCTCTTCAAGGGGGATAAATTTTTCCTTTGTTCTCGTCAAGTCGTTATATACTGCCAATGCCATCAATAAGCACCTCCGCGTTACTTCTTACACGTTATTGTGATATCCTATACCATGTGGTGGCGGACTGCAATCACAGAAAGGATTAATTTTTTGAATAAGGAAGAATTGATAAAATTTGTAAAGGGCTTCCCTGATAAGCCGGGAGTCTACCTCATGCGCGACGAGCATGGGGACATAATATATATCGGGAAGGCGAAATCCCTCAAAAAAAGGGTCTCCTCCTATTTTCGCCACAGCAATTTCGCCTCGCCGCGCCTGCGCAAGCTCGTAGCGACGATACGCGATATCTCTACGATGCGCACGGAGAGCGAGATAGAGGCGCTGATCCTGGAGAACAGGCTTATAAAGCTTTACCAGCCCTTTTTCAATGTGGATCTCAAGATGAACGAACGCTACGCCTATATAAAGATCACCGCCGAAAAGTACCCGCGTATCGTCGTGACGCGCATCAAGCTCGACGACGGGGCCGTCTACATCGGCCCCTATGTGCGTGTGCAGGAGGTGCGCGCGCTCCTGCGGCTTGTGGAGCGTTATCTGCCGCTGCGCTCCTGCAAGAGCGAACTCGCGAAGCCGACGGGCGGCAGGCCCTGCATGAAGTATTCGCTCGGACGCTGCCTCGCGCCCTGCTGCGAACTCTGTACGGAGCACGAGTACCGCGACCGTGTCGCGGACGTCGCGCTGCTTTTGCAGGGGCAGGGGGCGGAACTCATCGAGCGGCTACGCCGGCGGATGGACAGGGCCGCGCGTGAGACGCGCTTTGAGGAGGCGGCGCATCTGCGCGATACGATACGCGCGATCTGGCGCGTCAGCCGCCAGCAGCATACGACCCCCGACATCCCTTCGGGGCAGGATAATTTCTTCGAGGTGCTGAACGCCATGCAGCGGGCCTTCGACTTGCCCATCCTGCCGTGGCGCATCGACGGTTTTGACATCTCGCACAGCGCGGGGGAGTATACAGTCGGCGTCGCCGTGGTCTTTGAACAGGGCTATCCGAATCCCTCCCTGTACAGAAAGTTCAACATCAGGACGGTGGAGGGGATCGACGACTTCCGCTCGATGAAGGAGACGCTGACGCGGCGCTACGGCCGCTGTCTTGAGGGGCAGGAGCCGCTGCCGCAGTTGATCCTGATCGACGGCGGCCCGATACAGCTGGACTTCGCGATGCAGGCCCTTGACGATCTCGGCATTCACAACATTCCGATAGTTTCGCTGGCGAAGGAATTTGAGGAGGTCTACCTTCCGAACCGCAAGGAGCCGATACGCCTCGATCATACCGATCCGGTGCTTCGCCTTCTTCAGCATGTGCGCGACGAGTCGCACCGTTTCGCGATAACTTCGCACCGGACGCGGCGCGCCCAGAGCTTCAAGCGGAGCAAGATAGAGGAGGTCCCCGGCATCGGCAAGGCCAAGGCCGCGATGCTCATCACGAGGTTCGGGAGCGTTAAGGCGATAAAGGATCTGCCCGCCGAGGAGCTCGCCGCCGCGCCGGGGATCGGGCCGGCGCTTGCGAAGAGGATATTGGCCAAGCTGAATGAAGAGAGCTCTGATGATATAAACAGTATCTCGAAGGAGAGTGTCGCCGATGGAGCTGCCGAAGGGCAAGATTGACGAATATTACATGAACTGCGCGCTGGAGTTGGCGCGCAACGGGCGCCGGTGCAGCCCCAACCCGCGCGTCGGCTGCGTCGTCGTGCGCGACGGCGTGATAATTGGGCGCGGCTGGCATAAGATATGCGGCGGGCCGCACGCGGAGGTCGAGGCGGTGCGCGACGCGGGCGGCGATATCGCGGAGGCGGACGTCTATGTGACTCTGGAACCCTGTTCGCATTACGGCAGGACGCCCCCCTGCGCCGATATGCTCGTGGCTCACCGGCCGCGCCGTGTCGTCGCGGGGATGGCCGACCCCAACCCCCGGGTCGCGGGGCGCGGCCTTGAGAAACTCCGGGCTGCCGGCGTCGAGGTGAAGTGCGGCCTGCTTGAGGACGAGTGCCGGTGGATGAACCGCGGATTTATCAGGCGCATGTCCATGGGCCGTCCGTGGGTGACGGTCAAGTGCGCCGCCTCGCTTGACGGCAAAACCGCGCTCGCGGGCGGCGAGAGCAAATGGATCACCGGCGTCGAGTCCCGCGCGCGCGTGCATGCGATGAGGGCCGAAAACGACGCCGTGCTTACGGGAGTGGGTACGGTCATCGCCGACGACCCTCTGCTCACGGTGCGCGACGCGCCGGGAGAGACGCCGCTGCGCGTGATACTCGACCGCAGCCTGCGGACGCCTCCCCGCGCCAAGATACTGGCCGGCGGCGTCGTGATCTTCACGACGGAGGCCGCCCCCGCGGCCAAAGCTTCCGCGCTTGCGGAGGCGGGAGCGAGGATAGAGACCGTCGCGTCGGGAGTCTCCTTTCTCGGCGCTGTGCTGAAAAGGCTCTGCGCGATGGACGTGAACTATTTGATGGTAGAGGCGGGAGCGGGCGTGACGTCGGCTTTCATAGGAGAGGGGCTCTGTGACGAGCTTGCGCTCTTTGTCGCGCCGAAGATCATCGGGCGCGGTCCCTCGTTTGCGGACGGGCTGGCATTTTCAAATATGGCGGCGGTCCCGTGCCTGAGAGACGCGGAATATACAAAATGCGGAGAAGATCTGCTGATAAGGGGTGTTTTTGAATGTTCACCGGACTTATAGAGACGATAGGCACCGTTGCCGCCGTAATGCCGGCGGGCGACGTGGTGGAACTGACGATCCAGGCCCCGGCGATAGCCTCGGAGCTGCGCCTGGGCGATTCCGTGGCACTCTCGGGAGCCTGCAATACCGTTACCTTTTTCGACGCCAACTCGTTCAAGGTGCAGATGATGCCGGAGACGCAGGCGCGCACGAAGCTGGGCGGCCTGAAGGTCGGTTCTCCCGTCAACCTTGAGCGCGCGATGCGGCTGGATTCCCGCCTTGACGGCCATCTTGTCGCGGGACACGTCGACGGCATGGCGAACGTCTCCCGGATAGAGTCGCTCGACAAGACGGAAAAAATATACTTCACCGCGCCGGAAGAGCTGCTCGCGGGGATCGTGGAGAAGGGCTCGGTCACGATAGACGGCGTGAGCCTCACCGTGATCGACGCCGAGAGGGATTTTTTCTCCGTCGGCGTGATACCGACCACCCTCGCGGAGACGACGCTGAGGGAGCTGAAGGCCGGGGATGCCGTCAACATTGAGACCGATATGATCGGCAAGTATATAAAAAAGTTCATGGAAGCCGCATTCGGCGAAAAAAATGGCAGCGGAAAGATGAAAAATCCGCTCACTTGGGATAAACTTACTGAGTATGGCTGGAACTGATAAAGTTGGAGGGGAAAAGATGTTCAACACAATAGAAGAGGCGATCGCCGATATTCAGGCAGGAAAGATGGTGGTCGTCGTAGACGACGAAAACCGGGAAAACGAGGGCGACCTTGTGATGGCGGCGGACCACTGCCGCACGGAAGATATAAACTACATGATAACCAAGGCGCGCGGACTAGTCTGCGTGCCGCTCTCGTGCCAGCAAGCGCAGCGGCTCGACCTCGCGCCGATGGTCGAACATAACACGGACGCGCACGGCACGGCCTTCACCGTCTCCGTCGACCACATGCGCGGGACCACCACCGGCATCTCGGCGGAGGAACGCGCCTTCACGGCGCGCGCGCTCGCCCAGCCCGAAGCTGTCGCCGAGGATTTTCACAGACCAGGACACATATTTCCTCTCATCGCGCGCCCCGGAGGCGTCCTGCAGCGCGCCGGACACACGGAGGCCGCCGTTGACCTCACCCGCCTCGCCGGGCTTCATCCCGCGGGGGTCATCTGCGAAATAATGAACGGCGACGGAAGCATGGCGCGCCTGCCGCAGCTTCTGGATTTCGCGAAGAAAGAAGGACTGAAGATAATCTCGGTGGAGAATCTCATCCGCTACCGCGTCATCCGCGAGAAGTTCGTCAAAAAAGAGGTCGCGGTCCACATGCCGACACAGTGGGGAGACTTCACCTGCCATGTTTACACGAGCCCCTACGGGGACAACCCCGGAGCCGTCCATCTCGCGCTCGTCAAAGGGGATCTCTCGGGCGACGAACCGGTCCTCACCCGCGTCCATTCGGAATGCTTCACGGGGGACCTGCTCGGTTCGCTGCGCTGCGACTGCGGCCAGCAGCTGGCCGCTGCCATGCGGCAGATCGAGGCGGAAGGCCGGGGCGTGCTGCTCTATATGCGCCAGGAAGGCCGGGGTATCGGTCTCATCAATAAACTCAAGGCCTATGAGCTCCAGGAGCAGGGCTTTGACACGGTGGATGCCAATGTGAAGTTGGGCTTTGCCCCCGACCTGCGGGAGTACTGGACCGGCGCGCAGATTCTGCGGGATCTGGGGGTGCGGACCATGCGCCTGCTCACCAACAATCCGGACAAGGTCTATCAGCTCTCTGACTTCGGCCTGGAGATTGCCCAGCGGGTGCCCATTCAGGTGGAGGCCAACAAGGACGACATCTTCTATCTGCGCACCAAGCAGCGCCGTATGGGCCATCTGGTGAACTATTGATCAAACTCAATTTACATAAAACAGGAGGAATTTACTATGAAAATCTTTGAAGGCAATCTGGTATCTCAGGACATCAAGGTGGGCATCGTGTGTGCCCGGTTCAACGAGTTCATCGTCTCCAAGCTGCTCAGCGGCTGCGAGGACGCCCTGCTGCGCCACGGCGTGGACGCTGCGGACATCTCAGTGGCCTGGGTGCCGGGCGCCTTTGAGATCCCGCTGATCGCCTCCAAGCTGGCCCAGAGCGGCAAGTACGACGCCGTCATCGCCCTGGGCGCCGTCATTCGCGGGGCCACCCCGCACTTCGACTTCGTGGCCGGCGAAGCCACCAAGGGCCTGGCCCACATTTCGCTCGATTCCGGCGTGCCCGTGGGCTTCGGCCTTTTGACCACCGACTCCATCGAGCAGGCCATCGAACGCGCGGGCACCAAGGCGGGCAACAAGGGCGTGGAAGCCGCCGCCGCCGTGCTGGAAACCGTGCGCGTGATGGAGCAACTGTAAGCCCATGGCCAACCAGGGCAAAAAACCCACCCGGCGCAGCGAGCGCGCGCCAGGGCTTTTTGCACCATGGCGTCCGCTTGTCCGGGAACGGACAGCAGCAGGGT
>OGYB01000113.1_pt1 | contig 71214 bp, 60 predicted proteins | sample 1576421 | NCBI WGS metagenome assembly OGYB01 (sample SAMEA3541577, study PRJEB24748) | human gut metagenome | biome: human gut; feature: human-associated habitat; material: faeces | place: China | collected 2012
GAGGACACTCAGAGGGCAAGTTATGACGCAGACGGCGCGTATAAACGCCGATTTATCAGATGTTGCGCCAGCGCTTAAACCCCTTGCCGACCACTTCGTTGGCTTCGGTGACGACCATGAACGAGCCGGGGAAATGTTCGGCGAGGAAACGTTTGAGCTCAACCACCTGCCGCGGCATCAGCAGGCACATTATCGTGAAGCCGTCGCGGCGCTTGTAGCCTCCCTCGCTTGACAGCAGCGTGCAGCCGCGGCCAAGCTTTCTGTTGATGAATTCAACTACGGCGTCGGTGTTGGAGGCGACGATGAAGACGAGGCGGCGCTTGTCGAAAGAGGCAAGTACGCTGTCCATCGTCATGCCGCAGATGTAGCAGGAGATAAACCCGTACATCACCTTTTCCAGGCCGATGACGCTGAAGGAAACGGCGAGGATGACCATGTTGAAGTAGAAGCTGAGCCGCCCCACCTCCATGCCGTAGCGTTTTTTAAGCACGGTGATCGCGATATCGAGGCCGCCGGCGCTGATGCCCTCACGGTAGAGCAGGCCGATGCCGAGTCCTTTGATCACGCCGCCGGCCACCGCGACAAGGAAGATGTCGTCCATCATCGGGAAGCTGATGGTCTGGAGCAGATCGAGTACCGCCGAAAGCACGAAAGCGTTGATGACCGTCCATATAAGGAAGCGCTTGGAGAGTGTTTTCGCGCCCCATATCAGCAGGATGATATTCAATATCAGCAGGACATAGGCGGGGTTGAACCCCAGAGTGTATTTAAGCAGCACCGCGATGCCCATGACGCCCTGGTCGGCAAATTTATATGGTATGGTAAATCCGACGACGCCCACCGCGTAGATGACGATGGCGGCCATGGATATCAGCATGGTCTTCCACTCGGAGAAGAACAAAAGCTGCGCCTTCCTGTAGAGATGTTTCCATTTTATTTGATCGATCCTGTATTCCATTTCTATTCTCCTCGCTGAACTCACTTACTACGGCCTATTATATCCGATTTACCGTTTTTATTTACTATTACCAGTCATCTTTTACAACCCGCCGTTTTACTATAAAGAATTTATATCTTTCGCCAATTAAGGTATTGCATGCTGTGATAAAATGTATTGTGGAAATTATTTTGGCAGGAGGAATAGAAATGGCGGCACCTATGCAGATAAGCCTCGAAGAGATCATCTCAATGCTCCTTCAGCGCGTTGAATCTCTCTCCGCGAGCGACGAGAACAGCAAGACAAAGCAGAATATCATAAACAGGGTCCTCTATAAGAAGGGCATTCTTACGGACGAGGATATTCTCGACTCCGTCAAAGAGGAGTACCGTATGCTCAAGGAGCTTGGCGTGATACAGTCCGAGCCCGACGACGCGATGTACAAGACGATCACGGACGGCGTCCTCCAGTGGATCAAGGGCGATGTAGACGGCATCAAGCAGTCGATGGCCGATTACGAAAAGAAGCTTCAGGAATACGCCCGCGAAGAGGCCTCCAAGAAACCGAAGATCGAGGTCGCCGGCGCCAACGTGCTGAACCAGCTCGACGCGGCGGCAAACAAAAAAGGCAAACTGATCATCTAAAAACCGCGGTTTATCTTCCACTCCCAATCGCGTAAATCGCAGTTTATCTTTCCCCGCAATCGCGTAAATCGGCGTTTAGACGTGCCGGATGCTAAATAACTTGCCCTCTGAGTACCGGAGCCGTATTGGTCATACGGCGAGGACACTCAGAGGGCAAGTTATGACGCAGACGGCGCGTATAAACGCCGATTTATCATTCTCTGGCGGTTTGTTGATGTGCCTGTTTTGATTTTTTAGATAATGATATATCGATAAAAGTATAGCGATATTCCTTTTCCGTATCTTCAAATATTGGCGTCGTCAGGTACAATACCAAATGTAAAGCGATTAACAAAGCAGTACAAAAAATAAAAACTTAAACGTATCGGAGGAATATATCATGGCAAGATTTACATTACCGCGCGATCTCTATCACGGAAAGGGTTCGCTGGAAGCGCTTAAAACACTCAAGGGCACAAAGGCCATCGTCGTTGTCGGCGGCGGCAGCATGAAACGCTTTGGATTCCTCGACAGAGTCGAACAGTATCTTAAAGAGGCCGGTATGGAGGTGCGCCTTTTTGAAGGCGTCGAACCGGATCCCTCGGTCGAGACGGTCATGAGGGGCGCGGCTGTGATGCGCGAGTTCCAGCCCGACTGGATCGTCTCCATCGGCGGCGGTTCGCCGATCGACGCGGCGAAGGCGATGTGGGCCTTCTATGAATACCCCGACACGACCTTTGAGGCCCTCTGCATCCCCTTCAATTTCCCGACGCTGCGCCAGAAGGCGAAGTTCTGCGCCATCCCCTCGACGTCTGGAACGGCGACGGAGGTTACGGCCTTCTCCGTCATCACCGACTACGCGAAGGGCATCAAGTACCCGCTGGCGGACTTCAACATCACGCCCGACGTGGCGATAGTAGACCCCGAACTTGCCGAGACGATGCCGAAGAAGCTGACGGCGCACACCGGCATGGACGCGATGACCCACGCGATCGAGGCTTATGTCTCGACGCTGAACTGCGACTACACCGACCCTCTCGCGCTGCACGCGATCGAGATGGTCAGCGAGAACCTTGTCAAGTCTTACAACGGCGATATGGCGGCGCGCGACAGGATGCACGACGCGCAGTGCCTCGCGGGCATGGCCTTCTCGAACGCGCTGCTCGGCATCGTCCACTCGATGGCGCATAAAACCGGCGCGGCCTACAGCGGCGGCCACATCGTCCACGGCTGCGCGAACGCCATGTACCTGCCGAAGGTGATCCGCTTCAACGCGGCGGAGCCCGCGGCGGCCGAGCGTTACGCGAAGATCGCGAAGTACCTGCACCTTGAGGGCAAGACGACCGCGGAGCTCGTAGAGGCGCTCGTGGACCATATCAACGGCCTTAACGCCCAGCTCGACATCCCCACGCGCATCAAGGACTACGAAGGCGGGATCATCGACGAGAAGGAGTTCATGGAGAAGCTGCCGAAGGTAGCGGAGCTTGCGGTGGGCGACGCCTGCACCGGCTCGAACCCGAGGGCGATCACGCCCAAGCAGATGGAAGAGCTGCTCAAGAGCTGCTATTTCGACAAGGAAGCCGTAAGGGCCGCGAAGTCGACGCAGGCCGCATAGTTAAGTAGCCACTGATTATATGCACCATTGATGAAGAAACTAAGTTCGATTACGAAAATCAAAGATTTTCTATCTTACTTACCGCGTCACAGGTAGCCCCCGACCGTGGCTCCAACGTATACGAATACGCCTGATGGGACTACCGGCCGATTCGCACAAATCAGAGAATCACTGATTTGGCTCTCTGGCCGTCCGCCCCGCTCAGGGACTGCCTGTTTAGCGGCTGGCACATCTGATGGACAAAACCAGCCGATTCGCACGAAATCAAAGATTTCGGCTCTCTGGCCGTAATCAGCGGACGATACGCCAGGTTTTATATAACAAAGTGAATGAATCAGTGTTTTTCTAAAGAAAAATTCTATAAATAGGCAACTGCGGGTCTTTTGTTATATATCGTGGTGTTAAAGAGCCTGGTTTGGTGTAAAATTAGACGGTCAAATCAGGCTCTTTTTTAACTATTATCTGCCATCACTACTGAAGGAGAGATATTTATGTCCACAGGAAGCAAGAGAGACGGTTTCAGTTCCACGCTGGCGGCCCTGATGGTCGCCCTCGGCTCCGCCGTCGGCCTCGGCAACATCTGGAAGTTCCCGTACATGACCGGTACCGGCGGAGGCGGGGCCTTTCTCGTGATCTACCTTTTCTTCGTATTCTGCGTCGCGGTCCCTATCATGATCAGCGAATTCGTCATCGGCCGCCGTTCCCGTATGAACGCGGTGGGGGCTTTCCGCAAACTCACGGGAAATCCGCGCACGCCCTGGTCCGGCATCGGCTTCCTCGGCGCGGTCTCCTCTTACCTTATCATGTTCTTCTACAGCTGCGTCGCCGGCTGGGTCTACTGTTACACGTTTAAGGCGGCCACCGGAGTCTTTGCGGATATCACCAAAGAGGGTGCCGGCGCGATGTTCGCCTCGACGATCGGCGTCGGCGGCGCAGACGCCTCGTTTTTCTCCTCGACGGTGCTCGCGCCGATATTCTGGCAGATACTCGTCCTCGTCGTGGTTGGGACGATAATTTCTCTCGGCGTCGCGCGCGGCATAGAGCGGGCCATTAAATTTATGATGCCCGCCCTCTTTGTCCTGCTGATAATCTGCGTCGTTCGCGCCCTCACCTTGCCCGGAGCGGGAGACGGCCTCCGCTTCCTCTTCCATGTGGACTTCAAACAGGTCACCCCGGGAGTGATCCTCGCGGCGATGGGGCTGGCCTTCTTCAAACTTTCTCTCGGCATGGGCACGATGATCACCTACGGCTCATATTTTACCGATGACGCCGACCTTTCCGTCGCTCCGCTCAAGATCGCGATCGCCGACATCTGCATCTCGATGCTTGCGGGGCTCGCGATCTTTCCGACTGTCTTCTCCTTCGGCGTCGAGCCGGGGGCGGGACCGGGGCTGCTCTTCATCACCATCCCGCTCGTCTTCTCGCAAATGCCCTTCGGACAGGTGCTGCTCTTCGCCTTCTTCCTGCTGACGGCATTCGCGGCGAACGGCGCGATGCTCTCGCTCGTCGAAGTGCCGACTATCTGGATGTCCGAAGAGTTCAATATCTCGCGTAAAAAATCCGCGCTCATCAACTGTGTCATCATCGGCGCGGTAGGCATACTTGCCGCCGGTTCCGCCGACGGTTCGGGGTACTTTGGCGGCATCACCATCTTTGGCAGAGGCTTCTTCGACCTGTTCGACTACCTGTCCTCGAACGTCACGATGCCGGTGGGCGGCCTATGCATCGCGGTGTTCACCGGCTATGTGATGAAGCGCGGCGACCTCTTCGACGAGCTGAGCAATCACGGCATGCTCCGCAACGAGTGCAGGGCGGGCTTCATCCGCGTGCTGCTGCGCTACGTGACGCCGGTGCTCGTCATGGTCATCTTCCTTAACGCGCTGGGGATAATAAAGATTTAGGCTGTCGCTGTTTGTATGCGCAGCCCAGGCTGCCGCTATTTCTGAGGTTCCCGGGGTTTTGCCGGGGCCTCTTTTTTGTCTTCCGCCGCCGGCGCGTCAGGGGGAACGGCTCCCGCCCCGTCGTCTTTCTTCCGGGCGATACTGGCCTCCACCTCGAGCCCGTCCGTCATTATTCCGGCAAATTTCGTGCGCACCCATTTTACGAAGGGAAGGTTGCGCCACCTCAGGTCGAGATCCTCGACGGCGTTGAAGGCGTCGATCTTCTCCCTGATGTCGGAACCTCTGATCTTCTGGTGGTGCTTGAGGCTTTTTAGAACGAGACAGAGCTCTTCCACCTCATCTTCCGAGAGCAGAGAGAAGCGGCGTATCTGCCGCTCGACGGCGATCAGGTGCGGATTGCTCTGTTTTGGGCCGGAGCTGTTCATGATGCGCCCCGCGAGGATACTCGTAAAGGAGCTGATACAGGCGACTCCGATGACCATGAGAAAGACGGAGACGACGCGCCCAGCCTCGGTGTGCGGCACGATGTCGCCGTAGCCTGTGGTGCTGACGGTCACGAAGGAGAACCAGATCGCGTCCCCGTAGCTGATCCGCTCAAAGTTGGAGAAGAGCAGCGCCGCGACGACGATAGAGACCATCGTGACGCCGCCCGCGTAGTGGAGCAGGTTCGTCTTGAAGAAACGGCTCTGCGTCGTGTAGGCGCGCCCGAGGTAGGCGAGGAATTTTATGAAGAATATCAGCTGTATGAGCAGCGACGAGGTGTCGTCCCAGTTCAGCAGTTCAAAGGCGTAGTTGATCATTATGAAGGGGAAGACGGGGATGATCGCGACGAATTCGGAGATGTGCGCGGCGATGAAATCCCTGAAGCTTTTGGCGAAGCAGAGGCGCACGCAGAAATCAACGGCGAAGACGGCCCAAATGATATGATCGACGACGAAGATAAAAAAGGGCTGTTTTTCGGGATGAAAATAAAACGCGCCCAGCGCCACGAGCGTGAAGAGGGAAAACAGCGCCAATACCGGCAGCATCACCTCATAGATGAAGAGAAACTGCTTTTTCCTTTGCGGTTTCAATTTTTCTGCCCCCTCTCCGGCCCTATTATAAAAAAGAAGCCGCGGTCCTCCATCCGCAAAAGCGTCGGGTTCCGCGGCGCGAATCCATCTATTTGCCGAGGATGCTCCTCGCGGCCCAGAGGCCGCTCGCCGAGGCCTGGATGACGCCGCGCGTTACGCCCGCGCCGTCGCCGGCGGCGTACAGCCCTTTGATAGAGCTCTGAAGCCCCCTGTCGAGAGCCACCTTGAGGCTGTAGAATTTGACCTCCACGCCGTAGAGTAATGTGTGGGTGCCGTTGATGCCGGGGATGATGTTGTCGAGCGCCGAGAGCATCTCCATGATGCCGACGAGGTGGCGGTAGGGGAGCACGCAGGCGAGGTCGCCCGGTTCGGCGCTTGCCAGGGTCGGCGTGACGAGGCCGCGCGCGATGCGGTCGTGCGTCGAGCGTCTTCCTTTGCGGAGGTCTCCGAGCCGCTGTACGAGGATGCCGCCGCCGAGCATGTTCGCGAGCCGCGCGATGTGGCTGCCGTAACCGATGGGGTCTTTGAAGGGCTTGGTGAATTTTGTCGAGACGAGGATCGCGAAGTTCGTGTTGCCCGTCTTTTTGTCGTTCTCGCGGTTCGAGTGGCCGTTGACGGTGAGGATGTCGTGGTGGCTCTGGAATTCCGTCGTCACCTCGCCGTGCGGGCACATGCAGAAGGTGCGCACGCGGTCGTCGAAGGTCGGCGTGTCGAGGATCGCCTTTATTTCGTAGAATTGGTCAGTGATGTCCTCCGCCCAGGCGGCGGGGATCTCCACGCGCACGCCGATGTCCACCGGCAGCGACTCTATCTCCAGCCCGAGCGCGTGGACGGTGCGCTCCATCCAGGCCGCGCCTTCGCGTCCGGGCGCCAGCAGCACGTTGTCCGCGAATATCTCTTCGCCGCTTTCGAGCGCCACGCCCGCGGCGGAGCCGTCCTGCTTGAGCAGCACGCGGTCGACGGGCGTGCCCGTCATTACGTCGCAGTTGCCCTTCATCGTTTCGTACATCGCGCCGAGAATGTATTTCGAGCGGTCCGTCCCCATGTGGCGGATCGTTGCGGGGATTATGTCAAGTCCGGCCTGCAGGGCGCGCGTGATCACCTTCTTTGCCAGGTCGCCGCTTGGCTCGAAGAGGGTCTTGCTCGCGCCGTGGCGCAGATATATCTCGTCGGCCTCGGAGATGAGGGAGAGCAGCTTTTCACGGCCGCAGTATTCCTCGAGGTTCCCGCCGAACTCCGGGGTGAGCGTGAGCTTTCCGTCGCTGAAGGCCCCGGCTCCGCCCCAGCCGCAGACGACGTTGCAGGGGCGGCATTGCACGCACTCGGGGCTGCCGAGCTTCATAGGGCATTTCCTGTTTTCGATCGAACGCCCCTTCTCGATGACGATGACCTTTTTACCTTTATCCGCCAGCTCCATCGCGGCAAAAAGGCCCGCGGGGCCGGCGCCCACTATTATCGCGTCGTAACGTTTTGTCATGTTAAATTCCTCCGTAAAAGCAGAACATTTCAAATACTTTTGGACAATTTTAGTATTATACTTGAAACTGACCGCCGGTGGAATGAGTAAAAGGCGTTAACGGGGAGAAACTATGGTGCCATTTATATTTTTTATGGCCCGAGTTTATACAGAAATTGAAAAATTTGTGCAAATGCCGCTGTTCTATGTAAAAAAATATGCAATAATATTTCATTAGTGATATGATAAATACGAACGTACTAAAAAGCGGTTGATTCAGGAGGAAATATAAATGGTAGTTAAGAAACAGGACGAAGATTTCAACGCCGAGTCGCTTCAGGCGATCGGCATTATTTTGCAGCAGGACGATCCCGAATCGCTTTCGCTTGATCCGCTTCGCGGCGAAATGCGCGATTTCTGCCGCCGGATAGTCGTCGGCGAGAAATTTAAGGCGGAGTCCGGCTCCTTGCTCGTCATCCCGCTCGCGGATAAAAACGTCCGCTGCGTCGTCCTCGCTGGGACCGGTTCGGAGAGCGAGAGCACGACGGACGCGGTGCGCGAGGCGGCCTTTCGCGTAACGCGCGCGGCGGCCTCGAAGGGACTCTCGTCTCTTTCTCTGACGATGGCGCGCCCGCAGGACGAGAGACGCGCGCGCGCGGCGGCCGAGGGCGCGGTGCTCGCGGGTTATCGCTTCAGCAAATACATTGAAAAAGATGAAAAGGACAGATTCGCGGCTCCTGAGACGGTCGTGATCGTCGACGGAAACGAAAAGGGGATAGCCGAAGGCGGGATAATGGCGGAGGCCCAGTGCTGGACGCGTGACATCGCGAACGAGCCCGGCAACGTGATAAACCCGGTCGCGCTCGCGGCGAAGGCCGCGGCGCTCGCCGACGAGCTCGGCCTTTCCTGCGAGATATGGGACGAGGACCGCATCCAGCGGGAAAATATGGGCGCTTACTACGCGGTGGCGCGCGGTTCGGCGAACCCGCCGCGTTTCATACACCTCGCATACGAACCGAAGGCCGCGGCGAAGGGGCACATCGTACTTGTCGGCAAAGGCCTTACCTTCGACAGCGGCGGCCTCGATATAAAACCGGCCGATTTTATGACGACGATGAAGGGCGACAAAAGCGGCGCCTGCGCGGTGCTCGGCGCGCTGCGCGCGGCGGCGAAGCTCGAGCTGTCCTGGAAGGTCAGCGTCATTATCGCGGCGGCGGAAAACATGCCGGGCGGCGCGGCCTACAGGCCAGATGACATCCTGCGCGCGCGCAGCGGCAAGACGATAGAGATAAACAACACCGACGCCGAGGGGAGGCTTACGCTCGCCGACGCGCTCGCCTACGCCTCCGAGCTCAAACCGGATATGATCGTGGATATCGCCACGCTCACCGGAGCCTGCGCCGTGGCGTTGGGTACGACGACCGCCGGCCTCTTCACGAACAACGACGATCTGGGCGAAAAGATCCTCAAGGCGGGGGAAATGAGCGGCGAACGCTTCTGGAAGCTGCCGATGAACGACCCGAACCTCCGCAAGCAGATCAAGTCGCCCTGCGCAGACCTCGTCAACAGCGGCGGCCGCTACGGCGGCGCGATCACGGCGGCGATGTTCCTTGAGGCTTTTGTCGGCAAGGATATTCCCTGGGCGCATCTGGACATCGCGGCGGCGGATTTTGTGAAGACTCCTTACAGTTACTACGTAAAAGGCGCCTCTGGCTTCGGAGCGCGCACGCTCGCGGAGCTTGTCAGAGAGCTGTAATCAATCGAGAAGGCAGAGGAATTTTTCAGAAAATGGCAGAGAGCATCAGAACAGACTCCATAGCGTTGATAAACAGCGTGATATACCCGATGGCCTATCCCGGGCGCGCGCAGGCGATCTTCGCGCGCGGCGGCGTCATCGAGACGCTGGGGACCGATAAAGAGATACTTGCGAAATGCGACACCAGAACGGTGGTCCTTGATATGAAGGGACGCTATATCCTTCCGGGCTTCACCGACACGCACAATCACCTCCTCGCGGCGGGGCGCAGCATCGAGACCCTCGACCTCGGCGACGCGCGCTCGATAGACGAGATGATCGGCAAGGGACGCCACTTCCTCGCCGAGAACGACATTTCACCCGACGGCTGGTTCTTTGCGCGCGGCTGGGATCAAAACCACATGGCGGAGAACCGTTTCCCGAACAGGTTCGACCTGGACCTGATATCGACGGATATCCCTCTCTTTTTCGAGCGTTCCTGCGGCCATATCGCCGCCCTCAACAGCAGGGCGCTTGAGATATTGAAGATCGGCCCCGGCTTCCGCATTTCGGGAGGCGTCATCAACACGGACGAAAAGGGCGAGCCGAACGGAGTCGTCAGCGAGGCCGCCGTCAACTGGGTGCGCATGAACATCCCCGAACATTCGACGGAGACGCTGCGGCACTGGTACGGCCTTGCCACGGAAAAGATGATACGCTGCGGCATTACCTCCGTGCAGACCGACGACCTTGAAATGGTGGGGCGCGCGCAGGGGGTCTTCGATCTCTACGAGTCGATGGAGGCCGACGAAAAAATGCCGCTGCGCGTCGCGCAGCAGTGGCACCTGCGTGACGAGGAGGAGCTGGCGGCCTTCATCGAAAACGGAAACAACAAGAGGAGCGGCCGCTATTTTCATTCCGGCCCGCTTAAAATACATGTCGACGGCACCCTCGGGGCGCGCACCGCGGCGCTGCGCGAGGAATATTCCGACGATCCCGGCAACCGCGGCGTCTACGCGCATTCGCAGGGAGAACTCAACAGGCTCGTACAGCGGGCGCAGGAGGCGGGGATGCAGGTCGCCTTTTACGCGATCGGCGACGGCGCGATCGAACGCTGCCTCAACGCGGTGGAGACCGCGAAGAGCGCCGCGAACAACGGCATCGCTCACCGGATAGTACACTGCCAGGTCGGCGGCGCGGACCTCTATTCGCGTATGGCCTCGCTTGGAGTGATGGCCGATATCCAGCCCGCATTCGTCACCTCCGACTGGCCGATCGTCATTTCGCGCCTGGATACGGAGCGCGCGCGCTGGAGCTACGCCTGGAAATCCCTGATAAACTCCGGCATCCCCGTGGGAGCCGGCTCAGACGCGCCGACCGAGCCGCTCAACCCCTTTGTCGGCATCCGCGCCGCGATCCTGCGGCAGGACCTCAACAACGAGCCTGAGCACGGGTGGATGCCCTCGCAGTGCCTAGACCGCGTGGAGGCGTTTTCCATGTACACCAGCGGCGGCGCTAAGATCTGCGGCGAGCTTTCATGGCGCGGCACCCTCGAACCCGGCAAGGCGGCCGACATGGTGGCCTTCATGGAGGATCCCTTCATCGTCTCGGAAAACGAACTGCTTGACATCACGACGGGACTGACCGTCGTCGACGGAAAGATAAGATACATAAAATAGGAGCGGCGGTTGGCGGATAAAGAAGATAACCAGATCGTCTCGCCGGTCCTGATGATCGAGCTCAAAGGACAGGTCGAGCGCATAACCTACCACAACGCGGAGAACGGTTACACCGTTCTCCGCCTGAGCGTGCGCGACCATGCCGAGCTCATCACCGCGGTCGGCCTCATGGCGGAACCGGCTCAGGGCGAGATGCTCACCCTCTCCGGGCGCTGGGAGGAGAACGCGAAGTACGGCATGCAGTTCCACATCTACAAGTGTGAATCGACCCTGCCGGCGACGGTGACGGGGATAGAGAAATTTCTCGGCTCCGGCCTCATTCGCGGCATCGGCCCCGCGATGGCTAAGAAGATAGTCGATAAGTTCGGCGAAGAGACGATCCGCGTCCTCGACGACGAACCGGCGCGCCTCGCGGAGATAAAGGGCATCAGCGAAAACAAGGCGGAGGCCATCGCGGAATCATGGCGCGAACAGCGTGAGATACGCGAGGTGATGGTATTCCTCCAGAGTTACGGCGTCGGTACGGGCTACGCGATGCGGATATTCCGCCAGTATGGCTCCGGCACGGTGGCCGTGCTCAAAGATAACCCCTACCGGATGGCGATCGACATCCCCGGCATCGGTTTCACGATCGCCGACCGGATCGCGCAGAAGCTCGGCATCTCCGCCGACTCGCCGATGCGCGTGCGGGCCGGCGTCCAGCACGTCCTGAACCAGCTGATCGCCGAGGGACATGTCTATGCTCCCTCGGAGCTGCTTGCCGCCCATTCGGCACAGACCCTGCAGGTCACCCTCGACATGGCGCGCGAGGGGATAGAGCAGGCTCGGCTCGCGGGGGAGATCATCGTCGAGAGGTTCGCCGACCGCGAGGGCAAAGAGCAGGAGGCCGTCTACCTTCCCGCCTTCCACTATGCCGAGGTGAGCTCCGCGAGGAACCTGAGGCTCCTGATAAACGAACCCTACAACAGCCAGTGCGTCGATTGTGACAAGACGCTGCCCTGGCTCGAGCGCGAGATGGGCATTACGCTCGCCCAGGCGCAGCGCGAGGCGATCATCACCGCCGTAAACTCCAAAGTGATGGTGATAACGGGCGGCCCCGGCACGGGAAAGACGACGATCATCCGCGCCGTGCTCCGTATGCGCGAGGAGGGCGGCTTTCGCGTCATGCTCGCCGCGCCGACGGGACGCGCCGCAAAGCGCATGACCGAGGCCACGGGGCATGAAGCGAAGACGATCCACCGCCTGCTCGAATACGTCGGAAGCCCGGGAACGGGCGGCTCCTTCATGCGCAGCGAGACCAACGCCCTCGAATGCGACCTTCTCATCGTCGACGAGGCATCGATGATAGACCAGATACTCTTCCACCATCTGCTCAAAGCGGTGCCGCGCGGCGCTTCGCTGATATTCGTCGGCGACGTCAACCAGCTGCCCTCCGTCTCTCCCGGCAACGTCCTCAAAGACCTGATAGAGTCCGGCGTCTGTCCCGTGGTCATGCTGCGGGAAATATTCCGTCAGGGACGCGAGAGCCGCATAATCGTCAACGCCCACCGCGTCAACGACGGCGAAATGCCGATACTGCCGGAAGACCAGAGCCTGGAACTGTCGGATTTCTATTTCATTGAACCGCGCGTCGATCGCGAGGGTCTAGGCGAGGACGAATATAAAAAACTTTTTGAGAATAAAGTGCTTCAGACGATAAAAAAACTTGTCGCCGAAAACATCCCGAACCGCTTCAACTTTGACCCCGTGAGCGACATCCAGGTGCTTGCGCCGATGCACAACGGCAACGTCGGCACCAAGCGGCTCAACCTTGAGCTGCAGAAGATACTCAACACCGGCAAGGGCGCCTCCGTACAGCGGCTCGAACGTGTCTTCAAAGAGGGCGACAAAGTTATGCAGATAAAGAACAACTACGACAAAGACGTCTACAACGGCGATATCGGCACGATAACCAAGGTCGACGGCGACGAGTCGCGCGTCACCGTAAAGATGGACACCGGGTCCGTCAGCTATGAGTTCGCCGAACTGGAGGAGCTTGTCCACGCCTATGCGGTTTCCATCCACAAGTCGCAGGGTTCCGAATATCCCGCCGTCGTCATCCCGCTGCTGACGCAGCACTACGTGATGCTCCAGCAAAACCTGCTCTACACGGCGATCACGCGCGGCAAAAGGCTGGTCGTCATCGTCGGCGCGAAAAAAGCGCTGCGAATAGCCGTGGAAAACGACCGCACGCGCACAAGATACACCAGGCTCGCGCAGCGCCTCAGCGGCCCGGAACCGCCTTCCGAGATACCGGGAGAGCTGTCGCCCGACGAGGACGAGCTCGAACGGATGTTTGAGGAGCGGCAGAAAAAAGAGACTTTACGATAAAAAAATTCCGCCCGGTTTTTATATGGGGCGGAATTTCTTTGATTAAAGCGGTTTCTGTACGGTATAGATCATAATTTTATGGAAAGTATCCTGATATGGTCGGTGATGCGCCGCGCTGCCTGCGTCAACTGGCAGACGATATCCGAAACGCCCTTTTCCTCAATGCGCGCGATCGGTCCGGCGACGGAGAGGCCATAGAGGAACGCGCCGCCGGCGTCCATCACGGGTACGGCGATGGCGCTGACGCCGTCGTCGAATTCTGCGGAGGTGAAGGAGTACCGCTGCGCCTTGATCTTGCGCAGTGATTCTTCAAATTGCTGGCGTGAGACCGGGATGTCATCCTGATTGTCCTGATATACCGCGTCGATAAATTTTTCTGATTGGAAGGCCAGCAGTATTTTTCCCGTTGCTCCGCGGTGGAGGGGGACGGTGCTTCCCGGCTTTGAGCTGGTTACCAGCGCGTTATTGGAGACACATTTTTCAATACACAGGCCGACGCCGCTGGAGACGGCGCTCAAGACGACGTCCTCGTTGATCGTCTGCGCGATCGTTTCCATTTCGTGGAGGATGGCGTCGCGCTCGTTGTTGTTTTGCAGGGCGGAGGCCGCGACCTTCAGCGGGCCAAAACCAATGTGGTAAAGGTTGGTCTGCTTGTTTTGGACAAGCCAGCCGCACTTCTCCAGAGTCTTGACGATATTGAACGTTGTGGATTTGTGCAGGTCCAGCCGTTTGCTGATATCGGTGATCCCCATACTGAGGCCCTCTTCGGCCATAATTTCCAGAATGTTGATCGCGCGCATTATTGAATTTATGTATTGCAAGTCTTCTTTCATTATGTACCTCATTTTTTTAAGCTTGGGCAAAGTATACCCACAATCACGTCAATAGGCAATAGAATATGGCGGCTCACCCGGTGAAGAAAATTGAAGCAAGCTATTGACATCCAATGCGTGCATCAATATAATAACAAATATCAGAACATCGTTCATATATTATGAACATAAAAATCAAAAGCATCCCGGCAACAGGCCGGATGTTATAAAAGAGGAGGTAAGTACATTGTCTTATATTCCCAGAAATTTGCAGGTCATGTGGCTGCTGTTCACGCTCTTCTGCTGTATCCCCGCGATCCTCGCCTACTGCGGCAAGACCATCTGTGAACGGAACCAAAAGCGGCGTATTGCGAAAAAGCTGGCGCAAAGAGGCATCCGCATCGATGGGTAACGGTGTGCGGCTGAAAATCATAGTTGATGAAAGATGGAGGAGAAAGTAATGTTTGCATATGCTGCAATTATTGGCTCGTTTTTACTGCTCATGATCGCGTTGGGGCTTTACGTTTCCAGAAGGGTCGACAGCGCCGACGACTGGGCCGTCGCCGGACGCAGCCTCGGCGTAGTCGTAAGCACAGGTACCTATTTTGCCACGATCGTGAGTTCTGTCTCTGTTATCGGTTACACCGGCTACTATTATGGGCTTGGCTGGGGAGGTTTCTTCAACTGGACCGGAGCCGTCATCAGCTCAAGCATTTTGGCGCTCTGGTTCGCCGGCCGCATCCGGCGCTACGGAAAGGTGACGCTGGCGGACTATTTTGAGGAACGCTTCGGCCGGGCCAACGGCCTTATCTGCGCCGTCATCGTAATGGGCTCGGCGTTCGTTCTGCTCTGCGCCCAGCTTGTCGGTATGGGGGCCATGCTCAATACCCTCTTTGGATTCAACCCCGTCATCTCCGTCCTGGTGCTCAGCGTAGTGTTCATTATCTTCACAGTCATAGGGGGCATGGTATCCGTCGCCTATACCGACACGCTGGCCAGCTTCATCATAATCATCGGGCTCTACATTATGATGTTTATCATGCTCGGTAAGGTCGGCGGCTTCGGCGCGCTGCACGCGACGCTGGCCGAGACCAATCCCAAATTCCTGGACCCCTTTTCCGGAGGCGATATGCAATGGCCGCTGATCATCTCGTGGGGGATCGTCAACGGCATCGGCAACATCGGCGCGGCCCAGTATGTGACGCGTTTCTACTCCAGTAAGGATGAAAACACCGCGCGCGCCTGCCAGGGAATCACGCCGATAGTTATGCTGCTGGCCTTCATTCCGCTGATGCTCATCGCACTCAGCGCGAGTATTTTAATTCCCGGCATTCAAGACGAGAACGTGGTAATGCCCACCGTCCTGCTGACTCAGATGCCGGTGCTGGCGGGCGGCGTGGTCGCCTCGGCTCTGCTGATGGCTTCCATCTCCACCGCTGACTCGGTGCTGCTGCTGGCGGGTACCACGGCGTCAAGGGATATATATCAAAAGTATATCAACAAAAACGCCGGCTCCGATGAGCTGCTCAGGGTATCACGCTGGGCAACGCTAGGCATCGGCGTGGCAGGGATGGGAGCCTCTCTCTTCATGAGCGCTTCGGTGCTGTGGATCCAGACCAATATGCAGAACGTCATCTGCTCGACGCTGGCGCTGCCCGTTATCGCCGGCTTCGTCTGCAAACGCGTCAACTCTACCGGCACGCTGGTAGGAATGATCGGCGGCGGCCTTACGGCGATGGTCTGGTTTGCGATCAAACAGCCGTTCGGCGTGATGCCCTCGGTTCCGGGACTCGCGGTCTGCGCCGTTCTGATGTTTGCGGTCAGCTATGCCACGAAGGCGCCGAGCACCGAAACGGTTGAAACGTTCTTCGGCGAAGGCCAGTTTGACGAGGAAGATGAAAAAGAGATCAAGCGGATACTGGATTGCCGTTCTATAAACGGTTAAGCGTCACGACTGGAAAGTATATCGATTCATCAGCAACCGGGAGGAAATAATTATCATGCAGATCAACATTGAGCGTCTCATGCGCACTTTCAATCAGGTGGGAAATATCGGCGGCGGGGAAAACGGCGTTACGCGCCTGCCGAACAGCCCCGCTTATAAGGAGGCCGCCGGGGTTTTGGCCGGACTGATGGAGGAGGCCGGAATGACGGCACACATCGACTCGGTCGGAAACGTCATCGGCTGCCTGCCCGGAAAGGACGCTTCTCTTAAACATATCGCGATGGGGTCGCACCTTGACACAGTCGCGGACGCGGGGCTCTATGACGGCAATCTCGGCATCCACGCGGCGCTGGAATGCGTGAACGCGATGCGCGACGCGGGGTATAGGCCAAATCGTTCGATCGAGGTGATCGGGTTCAACTTTGAGGAGGGCAGCGAACTGGGCGGGACCTTCGGCAGCCGCGCGATGATGGGCTGCGGCGACGCCCTTCTGCCGGAGGTGAAACGCTATTTTGATAAATTCGGTCTGGACGAGCGGAAAGTTTCCGACGCGAAGATAGACGCCGGCCGGCTCTTCGCCTTTTTCGAGCTGCACCCCGAGCAGGGGAGCCGGCTTGAAAAGCAGGGGCTGCCGATAGGGGTCGTAGACAGCATCATCGGCATCGAAAGGTATGTCGTCACCGTCAACGGCGAATATAACGCGGCGGGAACGACGCCGATGTCCATGAGGAAGGATTCTCTCTTCGCCGCGGCGCGCCTGATCTGCGAGATTGAGAGGCTTTCCGGAGAGCTGACGGACCCTTTCGTGGCCACCGTCGGCCGCATCGAGGCTTTCCCGGGGCTGCTCAACGTGATCCCCGGCAAAACGGAGCTCTATCTTGAGATACGCGACATCAGGGCGGAAAATATGCGCGGCTTCATGGATCGGCTCAATGACTTTATCGCGGCGGAAAAAGACTTTAAAATCACGGTGGAACAGATCATCGATAAACCGCCTCTCGCCCTTGACGCCGGGCTCGTCTCCATGCTGGAGGATCTTTGCCGCGAGCGCGGCATATCCTCCGTCACCCTGCCGAGCTTCGCGGGGCACGACGCAAAGGTGATGGCCGCCTATGTCCCGGCAGTGATGATCTTCGTCCCCAGCGCCGGAGGCATAAGCCACAACAAGCTGGAATACACCGACCCCGCCGACATCAAGACCGGCACGGAATTGCTGCTAGAGGCGGTGCTTAAGCTCGACGCGGCCCCGGAAAGCGGAGCGTGCGCGTTATGAAGGTCCTTGTGACAGGAAGCGGCGGATTCATCGGCTACAATATGTGCCTCGACCTGCTCAGGAGGGGACACAGCGTAGTGGCCGCCTACCGCAGCAGCATGCCCGACGACCTCGCCCGGGCGGCGCGGGAGTATGGCGGACGGCTGGAACCGGTCAAGGGCGACCTGCTGGACCCCGCCACATATGAGCGGCTGGCTCCGCTCGGGATCGAGGGCGTCGTCCACTCGGCCGTGATCACCTGCCCGAACATTTCCGAGCGGGACGCCTATGTCTATATGGTGCGCAATAACATCGACAGTACGGTCAACCTAGTTGAATTTTGTATGAAGCATGAGATCATGAATTTCGTGTATGTCAGCTCATCCGGCGTTTACGGGTCGCTTTACGGAGCGGGCGCGACCGTTTCGGAGGAGGCCCCTCTCGACCTCTACAGCACCTATACCGTCACCAAACGCAGCTGTGAACTGATCGTGGCGCGCTTCGGCGCGATAACCGGCGCGCGCGCCGTTTCAGCGAGGATATCTTCTCCCTACGGGGATTTCGAGCGTGTTACCAACTCCCGCGCGAACATGAGCCCGCCCTACATGATGGTCCACGCGGCGCTGGATAAGCGCAGGCTCGTCATTCACGGCCCCGACCTCGGGCGTGACTGGACCTACGTCGACGACATCATAAACGGCATATATCTGCTGCTGACCGTGCCGCGCGAACAGCTCCGCCATACCGAATATAACGTCTCCTGCGGCGAGCCGGGTACAAACAGAGACATCGCCCAGGCCGTGCTGGCCGCGGAACCCGATTTTTCATATATTTTCTGCAAGGATACGGAAGAGGCGGATATGGTGCTCTTCCCGCCGATAACGCGCGGCGCTATGGATATCGGCAGGCTAAAAGCCGATACCGGCTTTCAGCCCCGCTTTTCCCTGAAAGAGGGCATCGCGAAATACTGCGCGCATCAGAAGAGGCAGAACGAACGTGCGGGGGACGGCGCAAATGGCTAGCCGCGTGCTTTCCGTCAAAACTAAATATATGGAATTTGAGAGCCATGTCGGAGAAATCTTCGACTTCGCCGGCATGGAGCTTTCCGGCAAACGGGTGCTTATCAAGCCGAATATCCTCTATTACACGGAGGACGAGCAGGCGCGCAACACAAACCCCACAATGGTGGAGGCCGTCGCCAAAGAATGTGAACGGCGCGGCGCGGCGAGGGTGCAGATCGGCGACAACGCGGGGCAGATGCTCTACGGCAACTCGCGCGACGCTTTCGACGTCAGTCCGGGCTTTGCCGACCGGATGGCGCGCTACTATGTCAACCTCGGCATCGACCTGGTCCCTGTCAGGCTAAAATCGGCGGAGCGGACGGTATACCTCTCCAAAGCGCTCTTTGAGGCCGACGTCGTCATCAATATGCCAAAATTCAAGACTCACGGGCTGACCGGCGTATCGGCCGCCCTGAAAAACACCTTCGGTTATGTGCCCGGCGGGCAAAAGGCCAGGCTCCACGTCATACTTGGCGATTACGACCCATTCGACAGACTGCTGGCCGAAATACATTCCATCCGCAGGCCTGACCTGAACATCGTGGATTCCGTCCTCTGTATGCAGGGGCGCGGCCCCTTCAGCAGATACCTCTATTACGCAGGGCATGTCGTAGTCTCGACAGATCCCGTGGCGCTCGACAGCGCGCTTTGCCGCATGATCGGCCTCGACCCGCATACTATCGGCCATATACGGTACGCGAACCAGATGGGGCTGGGCGACATCGACGGCTGCGAAATGGTGGGGGAACTGCCCTTCATCGACCGCTATCTGCTGCCGCCCGGCTTTGACGGCGAGAGAAAGCTCAATCCGGTCTTTTGCAGCCAGAGCATCAACATCGACGGCCATCGCACGAACTTTACGCTCGACCGCGCCAAATGCGTCCGCTGCGGTAAATGCATAGAGCAGTGCCCCGTCGGTGCCATCGAGCCGGCGGAGGGCTATCCGCGGGCCACCGGACGGGAGTGCGTCAGCTGCCACGCCTGTCAGGAAGTCTGCGGCGCGAAAGCGATCACTATCGAATCAACTTACAAAGTATAAAAAGAAAGCTGTTTTTAGAGCTGAGGTGATTTTATGATTAAGCGTCGAACGGAGGTACTTATCGTCGGCGGAGGCGGCGCGGGGCTGATGGCCGCGGTGCGGGCCCGCCGTGAGGGGCGGCGCGCGGCGCTGGTCACGAAAGGGCTGCTTATGCGCAGCGGTTCGACCGTCATGGCGCCCGGGGCCTTCGCCGCGGTGGGGCCATGGAGCCAGCCCGGCGACAGCGCCGCACGCCACGAGCTTGACACGCTGATCGGAGGCGCGTGGCTGAACAACCAGCGTATAGTGCGCCGCTTCACAGGCGAGATGCGGAGCTTGATCCCGGAGCTGGAAGGGTTCGGCGCGCTGTTTGAACGCGGGAGCGATCCCTCGCGCCCGGCCCTCAAACGGGAGGGAGGCCACAGCTTCGCCCGCGCGGTCTATATGGAAAACCGCATCGGGCGCGAGCTGATGCGCGCCTTGTATGGTGAGGCCGTGCGTCTGGGCGTTGAATTCTACGAACGGGTATTTATCGACCGCCTTTTGCTGAACGACAGCGGCGTCTGCGGAGCCGCCGGCCGCCGGATCGACGCTCCTGAGACGATGGCGTTTGAAAGCGGTTCCGTCATTCTGGCGACGGGCGGCGCGGCGATGACCTATCGCCTCAACGACAACTCCACCGACTCAACGGGAGACGGCATGGCGCTCGCGCTGCGCGCCGGCGCGTCGCTGATGGATATGGAATTCGTCCAGGCCTTTCCCATCGGCTTTTTAGCCCCTCCCTGCGTCGAAGGTTCGGTCGCCGGCTTTCTGCCGCTCGCCAGGCTTTACAACAATCTGGGAGAACGCTTCATGTCCAGTTATGACCCGCGTCTGGAACAGGCGACGCGCGATAAAATATCCAGGGCGATAGCGACGGAGGTCCGGCAGGGCCGCGGAAGCCCCTTGGGAGGCGTTTACTGCGTCTTTGAGGACGCGGAGCCGGGTTACATCGAAGAAAACCTGCCGGATTTTGCCTCCACTTACAAAATGTGCGGCATAGACCCGCTGCGCGACCGTATCGAAGTCTGCCCGACCTGTCATTTCTTCATGGGCGGCGTGAAGGTGGACGACGATTGGCAGAGCGACATCCCCGGGCTTTATGCCGTTGGGGAGGCCGCGGCCGGCGCGCACGGAGCCAACCGTGTAGGACAGAACGCGCTCGCGGAGATGCTCGCCTCCGCCAGTATCGCCGCCGGGCACGCTTCGCAGAGGAACGCCCTTGTATCAGGGATCAACCGTATTCTTGAGGATGACGGCGGAGAGGCGTCAGGCGCTGCCATGCTCTCCGTCCCGCGCCTGCGTCTGGAGCTGCAGGCGCTCATGCAGCAAAACGCCTTTGTGGTGCGAAGCGGAGCCTCGCTCAGGCTGGTGCTCGAGGGGATAGAGAGGCTGCGGAGCATGGCGGGACGCGCCGTGGGTAAAGAGCGGCGGCATGGCCGCGCGGACATTGAGGCGCTGGAAAACGACAATATGCTGCTGGTCGCTCAGTGCGTCGTAAGTTCGGCGCTGGGCAGGACCGAAAGCCGCGGCGCTCATTTCCGTACTGATTTTCCGGAGGCCGACGATGCCAACTGGCTTAAAAATACCGTGGTGAGGCGGCGTGGGGAGAATCTTTGCCTCTCCTACGAGCCGGTGGAATTCTGTTATCATTCCCCGCGGGAAAATGGAGGCGCGCAGTGGTGATGAGCTGGGTGGATATTCGCCGCTTCGACCCGCTTGATAAAAACGCCTGCCGCACGCAGCGCTATCAGGTCTCACTCGCGCCCGGCATGTCGGTGCTCAACCTGCTGGAACAAATTTATTCCGAGCAGGACGAAACTCTCGCCTATAGCCGCTGCTGCCGCGCCGGGGTCTGCGGCCTCTGCGCCGTGATGGTGAACGGCAAGCCGCGCCTGGCCTGCCGCACCGCCGCGTCGCCGGAAATGCTGCTTGAACCGCTGCGGGGTTTCCCCGTCAGAAAAGACCTTCTGATCGACAGAGAAGCCTACGAGGCTCACCGGAGCCGGCTGCATCTATACCTCGAACGGCAGAGCTGCCGCGGGGCGCGGGCGGAGGCTCTCGAACCGGTCGCGAGGGAGGATTTTGAAAGGTTCAAGATCCCCAGCCGCTGTGTGGAATGCTATTGCTGTGTGGCGGCCTGCCCCGCATACAAGGCGCACCCTGATACATTCCTGGGTCCCTGCTCGTTGGTACTGCTCGCGCGGCACAGCTTCGACCCCCGCGACACGATGGACAGGAGGCCGCTGGCGCTGGAGGCCGGCATATCACGCTGTATCAACTGCAAAAAATGCGACGCCGTCTGTCCGATGGGGATATCCCCGTCTTCGGTCATCGCCGCTCTCAAACAACAAATAGAGGAGGAACATCATGATCTATGATCTTGTGATCAAAAATGCGAAAGTATATCTGAACGGAACCTTTCAGCCCTGCGACGTGGCAGTGTCGGGAGAGACCATTTCATGCGTGGCGCCGTGGGGAAGCGAGTGGCAGGCGGCACGTGAAATAGAGGCCGGCGGACAGTATCTTATCCCGGGGACGATCGACACTCACGTACACTTCCGCGATCCCGGCCATCCTGAGCGCGAGACCTTTTACACCGGCTCGATGGCGGCGGCGGCCGGCGGCGTGACGACCGTTCTTGAGCACCCGATCTCCAATCCGCCGCAGCATAACAAGGCCATTCTCGATCACCGTATTGAAGTCGCCAAGCCGCAGGCATGCGTAGACTTCGCCTTTTACGGAGCGGCAGGCGGACGGAGTCTGGAAGACATCGTACCGCTCTCGCACGAAGGGATCGTCGCCTACAAAACGTTCCTGCATGAGGCTCCCGAAGGACGCGCCGCCGAATTTGAAGGCCTCACGATGGGAGACGACGCCCAGCTCTATTACGGAATGCTCGAAGTGGCTAAAACAGGCCTCATGCTGGCCACGCACGCGGAAAACAACGACCTTGTGACGGAGATGACCAGGCGTATGCGCGCGTCCGGGCGCAGCGATCCCATGTCCCACAATGAAAGCCGCCCGCCGATCGTCGAGATCCAGACTGTCGAAAAACTCATCCGTTTCGTCCGCGAGACCGGCGTCAAACTTGAGCTGGCCCATATTTCGACCGACGGCGCGATGGAGCTGGCAAAGCGCGCCAAATATGAGGGGCTGCCGGTATTTCTCGAGACCTGCCCGCATTACCTGTTCCTCGACGAGAACGCCATCGTCGAATACGGTTCGTTCGCCAAGTTCCAGCCCGCCCTTCGTAAACGGGAAACTGTCGATAAACTGTGGGACTACATCAACGACGGCACCGTCGATTATATCGGGAGCGACCACGGCCCATTCACGCTGGCGGAAAAACTTCGCGGCGGCGGCAATATCCACGACGCCTTTGCCGGCACGCCGGGGATAGACCTGCGGCTGCCGCTGATGCTCGACGCGGCCTATAAGGGAAAGGTCTCTTTGGAACGCTGTGTGGAACTGCTTTCCGTCAACCCAGCCAAGTGCTTCGACCTCTACCCCCAAAAGGGTTCGGTCTCTCCCGGCGCGGACGCCGACTTCGTGCTTTTCGACCTGGACGGCACGACGACGGTCCGCTGGGAAAACAGCTACTGCAAATCGAAAGACGCGGGCCACGTATACGAGGGCTGGGATCTGCACTGCCGCCTGCACAAGACGATCGTCCGCGGGCGCGTGGTGATGGACGAGGGCGCCGTCGACCCTTCGGCGCGCGGCTGGGGCGCGCTCGTCAAACCGCTTACGAAGCGTTAACCGGCATCAGGTTTTAAAACAGGAGGGTCCGTGTGAAAAGCAAACGCTTCACACGGACTCTTTTTTAGCGGGAAGGGACGAACATGATATGCCTCTCAACGAAGGGAAACGGGGAGCTTAGCCGTCCCGTCAGATGGGGCCTCTCAATTAATGGGAGGCCCCCCGTTCGATCAGGCCTCCCGCCGGTTATTTTGTCCGGCCGCTGTATTCGTCCAGTTCCATAATTCCGGAGATTATCATATCTTTGGTGACCTCGTAGGGGTATTTCCGCACGTCGATTCCCGCGAGCGCCTTCTCCACCACGGCGGGGAGATCCGCGGGCGATGCGTGGATATCGGCGAGGCGCGTCGGCAGCCCGATGGAACGGCTGAAACGCAGGATCTTGTCGCGTTCGTCAAATTGCCCGTCGACGGTGAGCATCGCCAGGACGCCGAAGGAGACCACCTCGCCGTGAAGATGATGGTTCGCCTCCGTGCCTGGCAGAACGGTGAAGCCGTTGTAGATCGCGTGCGCCATGCCGGTCGTATAGTCCACCTGTACAAAATTTGAGACAAGGCCGGTGGAGACGATGATGCTGAGGATCACCTCGGACAGCTCATAGGTCACGCGTCCGGCACGGCAGTCGGCGAGGGCTTTTTCGCCCCAGCGCAGGATCGGTGCGGAGCACATGGGGCTTAGAGCGATGCCCATGGCGTCGGAATGAGAGGGGGTGTCTCCGCGGGAAGAGATCGTGCATTCATAACACTTTGCCATCGTATCGCCCATCCCGGCCCAGAGATAACGGTCGGGAGCGTCGGCGATGATTTGCGTATCGATAAAAATATGGCAGGGCGGGACCTTGGAGAAGGAATAGTCCCGCAGGCTCCCGTCCGGGTGATAGACTATCCCCAGGCTTGTGCACGAGGCGCAGGTCGAGGCGATGGTGGGGAAGGTGAAGAAAGGCCTCCCCGTGCGATGCGCCAGCACCTTGCAAGTGTCGATGGCTTTGCCGCCTCCGACCGCGAAAAGCATGTCGGCCTCCCGCACCTGCGGCTCCAGCATATCCACATTTTCATAACTGCATTCGCCGCCGTACCAGAAACAGCCTAAAGATTCGATGGGGGAACCGTCGATGGCACGGAGGATATTATCCCGCGCGGCGGCAAGAGCCTGCCTTCCCCCGATGATCGCGGCCTTCTTCCCATATTGGGCGCAGATGTTCACGATGTCGTCATAGGCGTCGGCCCCGATAGTATAGCCGGGGATCAATGTTCTTTCCATGTATAACCAGTCCTTTCAGAAACTTGTCTTTTATTCCGCTTTTCCGGGTTCCGCCCTATCAGGGGCAATTCTCCCGCCTATCCCCAGGGAACCGGCCCGCGCGGCGGAGCCGCGATATTCAGGGTGGGCCTCCAGGAATTTTCTGTTTTTGTATATGCCGGCCGTCATAAAGGGAATGATGACGACGGCGATGGCATAATAGCCGCAGTAGCCGTAGCCGTATTTGATGATGTTGGTCAGCCCCGCTAGGGAGATGCCCATGGAGAGCGCGATGATGAACGCCGCTACGATGGCGCTTCTGGCCGTTGAGGAGGAGATGCCGTGAAAGAGCGGCAGCTTCTCAAACCTTGCCACAAAGCCGAAGGTCGTTGTTACTCCGGTGGAGATCAGACACAGCAGCAGGCACATCCCGTACATCGCCGTCAGCCAGCCGATACCCATCTCCCGGCAGGAGGTCAGCGTGGGGATGACGGAGCCGCCATCCACCGACGTATAAAAAGACTTCCAGGAGAGCAGCATGAGAACGGATAGTACCAGCGCCACGGTGTTCATGGCGAAGGATATCCACATGGAGCTGTCACAGGCCTTTTTGTTTATCAGCGGCGTCCCGCAGGCGACCATCGTCGGCAGCGTCACGCACTGGAAGGCGGCATAGGTGAAGCCGTTGAGGATCGCCTGGGGAAGGTCGGAAAATCCGCCGGCCTTAAAATCCGCGGAGAGCACCGTGCCGATGCCGCCGTTTTTAACGATGCCTATAATGTAGATCGTAATGGCGGTCGCGAGGATGGCGATCCCCATGTATGTCGTCGCCATTCGCACCAGCCGAGCGCCGAATATGGTGAGCGCCAGAACGAGGGCGCCGACGAGGGCGATGCCCAGATAGTAATTGAGGGCGAAGTACTCGCGCAGCGCGGAGGCCGCTCCCGAGATCGCCGCGGCTACGGCCATCAGCACCATGATGTAAAAGAATATCTCGAACATGACATACAGCCCGTCAAATGGGTGGTAGAGGGTCTGAAACAGCTCCTTGTAGGAGGAGAGCCCCCGTGAATTGTACATAAACATCGCCTCGCGCATGGTTATGGCCAACAGGAGCATGGCGAGGACGGCGGAAAAAGGTCCGAGCCAGCCGAGGCTGACATAGTAGGTATTCGCCTGGTTTCCGGTGGCGAAACCGCCGCCGGCGTGGGCGGAAAACAGCACCGAGCCAACGGAAAAGGCGACGGCAAAGGGAACTTTCACAGATACGTCTTTGTTCATGTTAAAAATCCTTTCTTTCTTCTTTTTTCTTGCGCCGCACTGCGGCGTCTGGCCGAGTCCGCAGGCCAGGCCGAATCAGTCTTTCGGAACAAAAAAAACCCTTCCGTCTTTTCTGTTCCGAAACGGACAGAAGAGACGAAAGGGGAAGGCTTCCGCGGTACCACTCTTCATTCATTCTAAAAAGAATGCTCTTATAGGGGATACAGACATATCCCCGCCGCTGTAACGGGCGGCCGCCCGTCTGCGCTTACTGAAAAACTTCTGCGCAGCCGCTCCGTGACGAGTTCGGCAGCATACTCTTCGGATACCTTGCACCAACCGGCACCTCTCTGGATCGGTATGGCCGCCTACTACTTCACATCATTGCGTTGATCTCAACGACGACTGATTATAATAATTTATTTTTGAAAGTCAAGAGAAGATATTAATGTTTTTACGTGCTTTTACGATAATGTTATCTTTTAAAATTTCACGCGCGGCCGTGCTGTCGGCGGCGATGGATGCGTCCCGGGACAGCCCCGGCCTGTGTCCGCCGCCGGAACGGGCCGGTGGCATAAGCAAGAGGGCGCGGCCCGCAGCCGTGCCCTCTTGCTTAACGTTAGATCATCTCAGTTGTCATGCGATGGCATATGCCTACAGATATCTTGTACTTCTTCTGTATATATTTTCCCTGTAGCTCTGCTTGCCGTCGTTTTCCGCGGCGGCGAGCCGCTTTTCCGTGAAGCGCGCGAAGCGCACGAAGGGCAGGCCGAGGATCAGGTAGATGATCGCGACGATGATGCCGGGGCCGAAGTAGTCGTAGTAGGTCGCCGAGACCTGGCCGTAGACCTTGGTGAGGTCTACCATCGTGATGATCGAAACGAGCGAGGAGTCCTTCAGCAGCGAGATGAAGTCGTTCGTGATCGGCGGAATGACGACGCGGACGGCCTGCGGAAGTATCACTTCGCGCATCGCCTGCCATCTCGTCATGCCGAGCGCGAGCGCCGATTCCCACTGCGTGCGCGGGATGGCGAAGAGCCCCGTGCGGTAGATCTCCGCCTCATAGGCCGCGTAGTTGAGGCCGAGGCCGATCGCGCCGGCCCAGAAGGGCGAGAATTTTATCCCCACCGAGGGCAGTCCGTAGAAGATGAAAAAGAGCTGTATCAGCACCGGCGTGCCGCGGACGATCTCCACGTACCAGGTGGCGATCAGCGCGAGCCAGCGGGGCGCGAAGACGCGCGTCACCGCGAGGAAGAGGCCGAGCGAGATCGCGATCACCATCGCGACGATGGAGACCTCCATCGTGACGAGCGCGCCCTTTGCGAAGAGCGGCATCGCGTCCCAGTATCTTTCAAGGCGCTTCTGCATCGTCAGGTCTGGCCTGTGGGCCTCGGCCCACTCGTTGTAATAGACCGGCTCGTACTTCGGCGGGTCGAAGTCGTTGAACTCCGTCGCCATCACCGGCGTCCAGAGGTTCCACTTGTCATATATCTCGCGCAGCTTGCCGCTGTCGCGCAGCGCCACCAGAGCGCGGTTGACCTCCGTGAGCAGCTCTTTATCCTGCTTGCGGATGGCGATGGCGTAGATTATCTCTCCGATCGGCGGTCCGACGAATTTGATCTCGGGGTTGAAGCCCGCCGAGTAGAGCGCGATCGGCTGGTCGAAGAGCGCCGCGTCGAGACGTCCGTTGGCGAGGTCCTCATAGGTGTTGGCCTCGACGATATAGGTGCGGATCTCAACATTCCCCACCTCTTCGAGGACCATCTGCGCGTAGCTTTCCTTCAGCGTTCCCGCGACCTTGCCCTTCAGATCCTGAAGGCTCTTGATCGAATCGTCCTTGCGGCGCACGGCGAGCTGAAGGTAGGTCTTGTAGTAGGGGATCGAGAAGTTGACCGTCTCCTCATGCTCTGGGGTCACCTCAAGGCCGTTGATGGCGATGTCGTAAAGGTTGCGGTCGAGGCCGGGGATCAGGTTGTCCCAGGCGTTGTTGACATAGACGGGTTTGCGTCCCATCTCCGCGGCAAGCGCGTCGACGATGTCCACCTCGAAGCCGATGAGTTTCTTCGGGTCCTTCGGATCGGGGAACATATAGGGGAAGCCGCCCTCGGAGTCGCCGCCCCAGCGTAAGATCTTTTCCCCTTCCCCGGCGGAGACGGCCGCCTCGCCGGCAAAGAGCGCCGCCGGTGAGAGCAGCGTGAGAATAAGCGCAAAAAGCGCAATGAATTTTTTCATCAGCATGTCACCCCCGCGTTGACGAATAAGCGGCGAACCAAAATCTTCGATTTTGTGCGAGCGCTTAGTCCCTTCATGTACAGGCCTGTTTGTGTATGAACAACGTAGGCTCTCATCAGCATGTTACCCCCGCGTTGACGAAATGGCGCAGGAACGCGCGCGTGCGGTCATTCTTCGGATTGGCGAAGAGGATGTCCCCGTCCTCGTATTCGACGATCTCGCCCTTATCCATGAAGATGATATAGTCCGAGGCGTCCTTTGCGAACTTCATTTCGTGCGTGACGATGATCTGCGTCATTCCCTCGGCGTCGAGGTCCTTCATGACCTGGAGGACTTCGCCGACCAGTTCGGGGTCCAGCGCCGAGGTCGGTTCGTCATACAGCATCACGCGCGGATTCATCGCGAGAGCCCTTGCGATCGCCGCCCGCTGGCTCTGGCCGCCTGAGAGCGTCGAAGGGTATTTCTGCGCGAAACCTTTCAGCCCGACTTTTTCAAGCATCTTCATGCCGAGCTCGTGGGCCTCGTCCTTCTTCATCCCCTTGACGACCATCGGCGCGAGCATGATGTTCTGCAGCAGGTTCTTGTTAGGGAAAAGGTTGTAGCTCTGAAAGACCATGCCGACCTCTGTGCGCAGCTCGTGGACCTTTTGCAGCATCGCGTCGCTCGGCACCTCCCCCGGTTTGCGCGAGACGGTGACCCCCGCGACGGTGACGGAGCCGGAGTCCATCAGCTCAAGACAGTTGATGCAGCGCAGGAAAGTCGACTTGCCGCAGCCCGAAGGCCCGATGATCGAGGCAAGGTCGCCTTCGCGGATGGTGAAACTGATGTTCCTGAGCACGTCGCCATCCTCGAAACTCTTACAGAGATTTTCGATTATTATCAATGGTTTGTTGGTAGTGTTCATCTATATGCCCCCTCTGGATTTTTATGTGAAGACCAAAGGAGTATGTCATATACGAAGATATTCGCCATATAACATCAAAGCTGACAGGCTGGCAGCTTTAGCCATAAAGCCGAAAGCGGTTCGGCGGGAAGTTAGCATGCGGAAGTTTTGGAGTTTCGCTCCATGTCTGACACACCAGACACCAGTGTTTTTTTTCAATTTACGTCTCACGTCCCTTCCGTGTAGCGACATAGGATGCATAAAGCAGGAACAGTTTAATTGTTTTCCCGATTAAATGCAAGGATTTGTTGGGACTGTTCCCGACGATATTTGCAAAATGAGAGAAAACATTTTGCAGTGCGGACGGCTGATATCTTTCGCGCGAAAACTGAGTATAATAATGAAGAAAATAAAAATCGCCGGGGAGGCGCCGCTCATGAAAGAAATCATCCTAAAGACGGAACTGCACAGATTCAAGACCTGTAAGGAGTTCGCGGAAGATTTTGCCCTTGGACGCGGGGATTTTATCCTCACCATCCGCCCCATATACGAGAAATACTTCGCTCCGCTGGGGCTGCCGCTCAAGAGCCTCTTCATGGAGGATTTCGGCGCGGGCGAGCCCACCGACGTGATGACGGACGAGATAATCGAGGCCGTGACGGCGCTCGGCTTTGAACGCCTCATCGCCGTGGGCGGCGGCTCGATCGTAGACATCGCGAAGATCGTCGCGGCCTCCGGCGGCAAAAAGACCGACGAACTCTACGCCGCCCCTTCCGAAATACGGCGCGGGCGCGGCTTCGTCATCGTGCCGACGACCTGCGGCACCGGCAGCGAGGTGACGAACATCTCGATCGTCAACCGAACGCGCGCCGGCACGAAGATGGGACTCGTCGCGGACGCCCTCTTTGCCGACCAGGCGGTCCTCATTCCCGAACTTCTGCACGACCTGCCGTTCGACGTCTTCGCCGCGAGCTCGATAGACGCGCTTGTACACGCCGTGGAGTCCGCGCTTTCACCGAAGGCGACCGCCTTCTCCAAACTGCTCTCCTGCAAAGCCGTAGAGATAATAATAAAAAACTACCTTAAAATAGCGGAAGAGGGCCGCAAGGCGCGCATCCCGCTGCTCGACTCCTTCCTCACCGCCGCCAACTACGCGGGCATCGCCTTCGGCACCGCCGGCTGCGCCGCCGTCCACGCGCTCTCCTACCCGCTCGGCGGAAAGTACCACGTTCCGCACGGCGAGAGCAATTACGCCGTCTTCACCGGCGTGATGAAGAACTACATCGAGATAAAAGAGGACGGGGAAATAGCGGAGATGATGGGCTTCATATCCTCCCTGCTCTGCTGCCGTAAAGACGATGCCTGGGAAGCGCTCGAAGACCTGCTTAACAAGATCCTCCCGAAAAAATCGCTGCACGAATACGGAGTGGAAGAAGAGGAACTCGAAGAGTTCACCGACTCCGTGATGCAGCGCCAGCAGCGCCTGATGTCGAACAACTTCGTCCCCCTCGACAGAGACCGCGTGCTGAAGATTTATATGGAGCTGTATTAAAATCATGGCCTACGGCCCAAGACGGTAAGCCGCTCGGTATAGTTCCGCGCGGCTTACCGCTTTGAAGTATTGCGTTGTTGACGCTTGGATTATTAATCCTGTTCGGGTGTCGTGTTGATTTGTACTTTATCCTTTGTTTTATAGAAAAATATCGATAAAACAAAAGCGTCAAACCTCCCAGTACCTGTAATATATAGAATCCAAGAGCGATACTTTCTCCATCCCGTCAGGTGATGCCGCCTGTGACGGTATCCTGCATCGGGTGTGTATCCGGCGTCTTTTTTCAGGTGGCAGGAATCAGGCAACGACGGGTTCCATGGGAGGAGTTTTGCGTAGCCTTCCGGCTGGATGTCTAGCATGGTTTCGAATATGTGTTTCAGGTATACAAAGGGCTTCAGCCCGTTTTCTTTGGCCGCCTCTATTATTAAGTAGATTATCGATCTGGCTTCCGCGCCTTTTACTGTGCAGCAGAAGAGCCAGCTTTTTCTGCCAATGACGAGCGGCTTTATGCTTCTTTCGGCCAGGTTGTTCGATAGTTCGAGCCTTCCCGTCGAGGTATACGTTTTCAAGGTATTCCCGCTGTTTGGGGAGGTAGTGCATGGCTTTGCCTGGCAGTGATTTTGGCATGGCCGGGGTTTCAGCCGCCCATTTGAAGAGTTCGTTCGATACGGGCCTGCTTTGTTCAAGGCTGGCGTCATTGCGTTCTTCCGTTGACATGCGCTCATAACGATGTTCAAGTGCGTACAGTTTGTTGCATGGCATGAGGCCTTTCTGTGCAGGGCTGTTTTCTCTTTCATCTGGCGGGCCGCTTTCACCGCTTCGTCAAGTTTCCTTCTGGCGTGTGTCCAGCAGCCCGTGATTGTTATGTCTTTAGGGAGGCCGTGGTAGCCGGAATAGCCGTCGGCGTGGAGGTAGCCTTTGTAGCCTTCGAGGAATTTCTTCAAGTAGGAACTGTGGATCTTGTCGGCTGGTATTCAAAGAGGACCACCGGGTATGACGGCGTCGGGCGCAGGGGCTTTTATGATGGATATTACGCTCCAAAGCGCCCGCCATTCCGCAGGTCATGAATTTCTGTTCCGCAGCAAACGAGCCCACCGTAACGACGGCGAGCCCATTCATTGAGATGCGTTATTTCATTTCGGCTGTACTGGCTTGAATAGACTTCAATCCTTTTTTCTTCCTCATTGAGTCGCCGTGAAGCACGATTTTATACGAACAATGAATGATCCTGTCCATTAAACTTTCGGCCATCAACGAATTGCCGAGCGCAGCCAGCCATTCCGAGGTCTCTATCTGACTGCAGAATATGGTCGAGCGCTGTTCTGTGCTGCGGCACTCCATTATTTCAAAGATGTCTTCAAGTCCTCCATGGCTGATCCGGGTTATAAGCCATTCGTCCAGGATAAGGAGCCGGGGTTTTCTGTATTGCTGTATAATTTGGCGTACAGAGCCATCGGTCCTCGCCATCGCAAGCTGATCCAGCAGTTCCGGCGTTCGGGTGTAACGGCAGGAATAGCGGTTGCGGCAGGCCGCCGTTCCCAGCGCGCATGCGAGATAACTTTTCCCCACTCCGGTGGCTCCCATGATCATGATGTTGTGTCCGTTTTCAATATAAGAACAGGCCGCAAGTTCGTTTATCTGCTTTTTTACCAGCCCGCGCTCCTGTGCATAGTCTATCTCAAGCACTGAAGCGCTGTTGTAGCAGAACTGCCCCTCCCTTATAAGGTCTGTAATGCGCTTGCTGCGCCTCCTATGCCACTCTCTGTCCACAATGACGGTTATCTGCTCGTCGAAGCTGAGTTCGCAGAAAGAAGCGTCGGCCTGTCGCTCCTTGATGTCGCCGGCGAGGAAACTGAGGTGCATATCATGCAGCTGGTTTATCGTCTGCTGGCTAATCATCGCTCTTGCCTCCGTAGTAGCCTGCGCCGCGTCTGAAACCTGTAACGGAAGGCCCGTCATTCTGTGTCGAATCATCATCAGCGTTTCTTTTCGCGGTAACAGCGCTGAGCGCGAGCTTCATAGATTTCAGGCTCGGGGCGGAAGAAAGGGCGAGAAGCGCCCTGCAGGCGTTCTCTATATCCTGCGCGGCATAATTTTTACTCAGCGATACCAGCCCCATACAGAATTTGTAGCCCGGCAGGCTATGTCCGTTCCTGGTAAGTATCTTCTGTATCACGGAGAGCGTGCCGCCGCCTATCTCCGCGCCCCATTCAAGAAACTTGTCGTTGTTCCAGGCGTAGAGCTGTCTATGCGCCTCAGGCATATGAGAACTGTCCGTGACATACCGTTCAGCTCCCCGATTGCGTATATGACAGGCGACCCGCTCTCCGTCGCAGAATACCTCTATCATAGAAGAGGTGCTCCTTACCGTTACTTTTCTTCTGATACACTCATAGGGCACACTGTAGTATTTCCCGCCCTCTGCCTGAATATGATAATTTGCCGGAACGACGGCATCCTTGTAATGGGCTATCTGATAACAGAATTCAGGCAGCGGACTCAGATACCGGCTCTCCTGAACGGAGAACAGGAGGCTGCGTGAGCCCTCTTTCTTTTGAAAGGGCCTGTCGTTGAATTGTCTGAATCTGAGACAGATGTCCTTGTTAAGTTCTTTTAATGAATGATATTCAACGTTTCTGACGGCGGCTATGATATGAGTGGTGAGCATTCCGACCGTTCCCTCGACGGTGGGCTTGTCTTTTGGTTTGCGTACTCTTGCGGGAGAGACAAAAGCACCGTAGTGCTCAGCGAGTTCTCTGTAAGCGCTGTTGATTTCAGGGTCATACTTATCTGACCTGACGACCCCGGTCTTTAAGTTGTCCGGCCTGAGAATCTTAGCCGTTCCTCCGAAGAAAGCATACGCATGGATATGCGCTGTGAGCCATGAATCCAGCTTCTCGTCCGCGAATGCCTCGGCATAGCAATAACCTGAAAATGGCAGGCAGGCTGTGAAGAGAGACGCTTTTATTTCTTTCCCGGCAACGGCATCTCGAAGCAGAATCTTTGTGCCGGCCCAGTCGACCTCCATGACCTCGGCAGGCTTATGGGCGATATGCATAGACGTGCTGTTCGCTGCCGCATATTCCTTATAATTCTTGCTGAACTGTGAATACATATACGGGATATCGCCGCTTTCCTGACATGCCGCGCAATACTCGTTCCATAACAGAGCAAGCGTGACGCCTGATCTGGCAAGCTCCTTATGTATATAGGCGTAATCCGGTTCTTTCTGGATACGCGGCAGTATGGCCTGCGGATAGATCATCCTTGCAAGCGAATTGTCCGAGAGCTCTTTGATCTTGTTAAAATCCAGCTCCAGCTCTGCGGCTCTTGCAAGGATCCGCTTGACAGTGCTGTGGGCGCAGCGGCAGCTGGCGGCAATATCCCGCTGGCTCAGCCCGCCTTCGAAGTGAAGGCGAAGTATCTCTCTGTACATGGTCATATTAATGACCTCCCTTGTGTTATTTACGCAGTACGCGTATTGCGCAAGGGTACCAGAAATACCTCTGGGCTCGCCGCCGTGACGCTGGGCTCGTTTGCATAATTACACTGGGCTCATGCGAAGGATTTTAGGTGCGCTTTGAGGAGCGGAATACTCAATAGTCGCGGGTGCTCTTCTCTTTGAGGTACTTTTTCATCCTGTCAATTTTCTTTGTGTCGCGTATAGGCTCTACGAGTTCCATGATAAAATCTCCCTTCGTCTGTTCTGTAAGGTCTCTGTAGTCGTGCTATAAAAATTTTCTTTAATGAGCTTCAACAAAGCAATATTATCATATTATGTTGTATTCATACAAGGGCGATTTTTAAGTAAAATACTAAAAGCAGGATAAACATAGACCACCACCGGATTTGTTCTTTTTCGCGAATGCAACACAAGTAAATTTTGTTACATTCCAACATAAAAGTTTTTTAGTGCAAAAACGCAAGAATCGTATTTGTCACAGTAACAAGTTTTATAGACCTAGCTAGAAAGTCTTTATATATAAAGACATTTTATTATCGATATAGTAATATCTATTAAATTCTCTTCTATCTTCTTATTTATTTTTTACTTGTATATAGAAAGAACTTAAAGTATACTTGTACCGTTACACAGGTCTTTGGTACGGATTCGAATAAATTTAGGCCGAGTTATTTAGTATCAATGTGAAAATAGTCGGTGGTAGCAAGGCGCGAGACAACATTTTAAAGGTCATATTTTTTTGACCAAGCCGTCTCCGGGAGTCGGCTCCATTTAAAATTATATCCTCTGCATAGGCAGAGGATTTTTTGTTCTCCTGCCGTCGGATATTTTGGGCGGTGCAAACATCCTTTGAATAACATCATTTTTGCCGCTGGTTGTTTGTGAATGACTGTTGTTAAGGGGAATCACAGTGGTTATATAGTGAGGTTGTTCACTTTGTCCTCATTTTAGCGGCTAGCTGTCCGTTTGACATTCCCACCGGGCGCTCTTTATAATTCTCACGCGCCATTATTCATTAATGGTCTCTATAATTATGCAAGCGGAAAGAAGAGTGTTTTTGTGATGAAGTTTCTTGAAAAACTCAGTGATTTTGTGGGAAGGTATATGGCCTTTATTGTTGTTGTGGTTGCCGCGACGGCTCTTTTTGAGCCATCCGCCCTGTTATGGATAAAGACGTCGTGGATCACGACGCTGCTTATGATAGTTATGTTCGGTATGGGGCTTACGCTGGACCCCGCCGATTTCGCCGTGGTTTTTCGGAGGCCGAAGGATATTATCCTCGGGTGCGTCGCGCAGTTTACGATCATGCCGCTTTTGGCTTTCGGTCTTGGCAAGATCTTTGCCTTGGACGACGCGCTGCTTGTCGGCGTGATCCTCGTCGGGACTTGCCCGGGAGGCACGTCTTCGAATGTGATAACTTACCTCAGCAAAGGCGACGTCGCCCTCTCCGTCGGCATGACGAGCGTATCCACGCTGCTTGCCCCGGTGCTGACTCCGGCGCTGACCTATCTTTTGCTGAAACAGACCGTCTCCGTCGATATGGCGGCGATGTTCATGTCGATAGTCAAGGTGGTGATATTGCCTATCGCCGCCGGCTTCGTCATTAATAAATTTTTCAGCAGCACGACGCAGAAAGCGGTCAGGGTGCTGCCTCTGGTCTCCGTCACGGCGATCGTTATGATCGTCGCCGCGGTCGTTTCCGCCAACTCCGCGAAGATAATGACCACCGGCCTTGTTGTATTTTCGGTCGTTATTTTGCACAATATCCTGGGCTACGCGCTAGGGTATATGATCGCGGCGTTTTTAAAGGTCCCGCTTGCCAAGAAAAAGGCTATTTCGATCGAGGTCGGGATGCAGAATTCCGGACTTGCCACCAGCCTGGCGGCAAGCTCGTTCCCATCTCTTGCCCTTGCCACGGTGCCGGGAGCCGTATTCAGCGTCTGGCATAATATATCCGGAGCGATTCTCGCGAATATATATTCTCAGATGCGCGAAAAATAACGGGGGTTCTTCCCTGTGAGGATTTTTGCGCAGAAAACGGGCCCCGTCGCTTTCAAACCGGCGGGGGTCGTTTTTTGCCGTTGTTTGGGCGGCGTTGTGGGGGATTTCCCTGCTTTTTGCCCCCTGACGCATGTTAAAATATGTTCATCGGAAGTCGAAATGATCTCCGGGCAGCCACAAAATCAGATGATCGTGATGTGATGACCGGGTGAAGATTAGCGAGATCGTCAAGAGATCTAGCGCGCTCTGATGAAGGTCGGACGGAGACGATTTTAAGGCCGTAGCTACGCCGGTGTCATATAAATATTCATAGATATTTTATATTTTTTGAAATGTGGTGTTGTGTATGAAGATGGACGCTCTGAGATATAAATACCCTTCGCGCCGTACTCTAGTCTATGGCTCGCGAGGCATGGTCGCCACCACGCAGCCGCTTGCCGCTCAGGCCGGCCTGGATATGCTGAAAAGGGGCGGGAACGCGGTCGATGCCGCGGTGGCTGCGGCCGCCTGCCTGACGGTGGTGGAACCGACCAGCAACGGGATCGGCGGCGACGCTTTTGCGCTCGTATGGACGCGCGGCAGACTGCACGGCCTCAACTCCAGCGGATATGCGCCGGCGCTCGCGAACGCGGAGGAGCTGCGCGGAGCCGGCGGGGGAAAGATGCCGCTCTATGGGTGGCACGCCGTCACCGTCCCCGGGGCGCCCTACGCTTGGGCCGAGCTTAACGCCAAGTTCGGCCGCCTGCCGCTCGGCGAGCTTCTGGAACCGGCGATACACTATGCGCGTAAAGGTTTTCCCGTTTCGCCGACGGTAAGCCTGCTTTGGAAGAGAGCATTCGCCGGTTTCTCAAAGAACCTGGCAGGCGAAGAGTTTGCGCCGCTTTTTGAGTGTTTCACGGAAGGCGGGAAAACTCCTTCCGCGGGACAGCTCTGGCGTTGCGAGGCACAGGCGCGTACGCTGGAAAAGATCGCGGAGACGAATGCGGCGGCTTTTTACACCGGGGAGCTTGCGGAGGCGATAGACCGCTTTTCGAGGGATCATCATGGCTGGCTGCGGGCCGAAGACCTCGCCTCGTTCACTCCGGAATGGGTGGAGCCGATATGCGCGAACTACCGGGGCTATGACGTCTGGGAGATACCGCCGAACGGCCAGGGCATCGTTGCGCTGATGGCGCTGAACATTCTGAAAAAATTTGAATTGGCGGAGCGTGAATGCGCGCGCAGTTATCACCTGCAGATAGAGGCGATAAAGCTGGCCTTTGCCGAGGCCATAGCCGAAGTCGGGGACCCGCGCTGCATGCGCCGTTCGGTGGGAGAACTGCTTTCCGAGGGGTTCGCCGAACATGGAGCGGCCCTTGTAGACCCCTCCGCGGCGGGGCTACCGACGTCGCGCCGCCAGTCGTCCGGCGGCACGGTATATCTAGCGGCGGCTGACGGAGAGGGGAACATGGTCTCGATGATCCAGAGCAACTACCGCGGCTTCGGGTCCGGACTCTGCGTGCCGGGGACGGGAATCGCCCTGCACAACCGCGGCAATAACTTTTCTCTCGACCCGTCGTCGCCGAACTTCCTCGCCCCGGGCAGGAAGCCGTATCATACGATAATACCGGGTTTCATAACCAGGGGCAACGAGCCGGTCGGCCCCTTCGGCGTAATGGGGGCCTTTATGCAGCCTCAGGGGCACCTCCAGATGATCGCCAATATGGTGGACTTCGAGCTGAATCCTCAGGAGGCGCTCGACGCGCCGCGGTGGCAGTGGCTGGAGGGCAGGAAGGTCGGACTTGAGCAGGGTGTGGAGAATCACATCATCAAAGAGCTTGCCTCAATGGGGCATGAAGTCCACGTCGATTACGATCAAACCTCTTACGGGCGCGGGCAGATGATAATACGCGGCGGCGGAGCCCTTATAGGAGCGACGGAGCCGAGGGCCGACGGATACATCGCCGTATACTAGCGCCGGAACGCGGGATGCCGCCCCGCTCCCTGCATGATATGAGATGCAAGCTTGAATGTGGCTAATATCAGTAAGGCAGCCGTTGCTTTATCTGCGGCTGCCTTTATTATGTCCTTACGTGGGCGGTAAAGGCATAAGGGAGAGAAATTATTTTTATACTTGACTTTTCTTAAATTAGGGCTAAGCTACATGTTAATGTAATAAAAAAAAATACATATAATATCCGGAGGTGCTGTTCATGGAAATGTATGACGTTATAGTGATCGGTTTCGGCAAGGGAGGCAAAGTCCTTGCAAGTACCCTGGCGGCGCAGGGACAGAGGGTCGCGCTGGTGGAGAAGTCCGATAAAATGTACGGCGGGACATGTCCCAACGTGGGCTGCGTGCCCACAAAGTTCCTTGTCCACAGAGCGGAGATATCACAAATAAAAGGATTTCCGGAATTCGCCCAAAAGGCGGCTTTTTACAGAGAGTCGATACTCGATAAAAAAGAGCTGCGGAAGAAGATCCTTGGCAAAATGTTTAACATGTTTGACAGCAACCCCAATATCACCCTTTATACCGGAACGGCGAAGTTCGTTTCTCCGAAAGAGATAGAGATTCGCGGCAAAGATTTTACCGCCGCAGCCACCGCGGACAGGATCGTGATCGACACCGGTTCCGTTCCCTTCATCCCCCCGATCGAGGGCCTTGGCGAGTGCGGGTGCGCGTATACCAGCGAAGGCATGCTCGACCTTGAAAAGCTGCCGGAGCGCCTCGTGATAATCGGCGGCGGGAACATCGGACTTGAGTTTGCCTCGTTCTACCGCCAATTCGGTTCGGAGGTGACGGTGCTTCAGGATCTGCCGGACTTCTTCCCGAACGAGGATGCCGACGTCGCCGCCGCGGTCAAAGAGACGATGGAGCGGCAGGGCGTCAAGTTTGTCTTCGGCGTGAAGGTCCTGTCGGTGAAGAATGACGCGGAGGGCGCAATTGTGAGATACAGCGCCGGCGGCGTGGAAAGAGAGGCAAAGGGCGACGCGGTGCTCGTATCCACGGGGCGTATCCCCAATACTCGCGAGCTGAATCTGGCGGCGGCCGGCGTAGAGACGACGCCGCGCGGCGCGATAGCCGTTGACGGGAATATGCGTACGTCTGTGTCCGGCATATGGGCCATCGGCGATGTCGCCGGCAGCCCCCAGTTTACCTACATATCGCAGGATGACGCGCGTATCGTAATGGCCGATTTCAGCGGCGGCGGCAGGACAAGCGCCGGGCGCAACGTCCCCTACAGCATCTTCCTTGCGCCGCCGCTCTCGCGCGTGGGGCTGACGGAAAAGGCGGCGCTGGCACAGGGATACAAGACAAAGACGGCGGTGATCCCGGTGACGGGGCTGCCCAGATCCCACGTACTGGGGAGGTACACCGGACTGCTGAAGGCCGTCGTTGACGCTGACAGCGGCCTGATCCTCGGCGCCGCGCTGTACTGTGAAGAGTCCCACGAGCTGATAAACATCGTCACGCTGGCGATGAATGAGAAACTCCACTATACGGTGCTGCGGGACATGATCTTCACGCATCCCGTGATGAGCGAGGCGCTGAACGACCTCTTCGGCGCGGTTAAATAAAGCCTGGCCGTAAAGACCGGAGGATGTCCCGCGATGATGCGGGGAATGAGATAAAATCAAAGAGGGACATGCCGTTTATCGACATGTCCCTCTTTATAAAGAATCTGCCTTTATATGCGGCGTCATTTGCCGTATATTTTTATTCCGGCGCGCTCCGCGGCATTCTTGAGATGCGTGAGCGCCGCCTCCTGCGCCGCGGCGGCCTCTTTGGCCAAGATGAATTTCACCACGCGCCGGTGCTCCTCGAGGACGTTATGCGCCCTCTCCGGCGAGGCCATCGTCCGTATTCGCAGTTCTTTCGCCAGGTCGTGCAGCTTTCCCTGTAAAAACAGAATAAATTCTATCAACACCGGATTATGGCTCGCGCGCGCGATCGCCGCGTTGTAGCGGTCGTGGGCCTCCGCCCCCGGGGCCTTGTCGCTGACAGCCTCTTCCATTTCCCTGAAAGAGGCCATTATCTCCTCGATATCCTCCTGCGTGCGCCGCGTCGCGGCAAGCCCGGCCGCCTCTGATTCAAGCAGGGCGCGCATTTCATAGAAATAGTTTATCTCGTCCATGGAGATCGTTTCGAAGACGTCGGAAAACCTGAATGCCTGCCGGCTGCGCGCGTTCTTCACAACGATGCCGCGTCCCTGCTTCGATTCGAGGATGTCTTCATTCTTAAGGCTGGCGATGGCTTCGCGGAGAATGGTGCGGCTCACGCCGTACCTCTGGGCAAGCTCAATCTCCGGCGGCAGCTTGTCTCCCACAGTGAGCTGTCCCGATTGTATCTCGGATAAGATCAGCTTCGATATCTGAGACGACAATCTTTCCGCTTTGACCGGCATCACCGGCGGAATATTTTTTTCCAGGATTGGATCCATATGAGAACCCCTCTTTCGAAACTGCTTCCGAATCATCAATATCCTACCTTTTTATTTAGTTTATCGCAAGTATCGCCGCGCATAAAACTATTTTGATTGAATTTTTACAGAAATACAAAAAAATGTTTAAAAACTGTCTAAAGCTATTGACATATTTTTGTATGATTGTAGTATTATATTATAAAATGATCATTTAGAAAAACGTTTCACAGGCAGATGCTTTATCAAAGAGGAGTGGTTTTTTTGGAAATGAAAGAGGCGCTTATGATGCAGGGAGCCAGGACGATCATGGACAACTGCGTCTCGCTCAGGGCCGGGGAGACGGTGCTCATCGTTACCGACATGGTCCAGGAAAAAATCGCCAAGGTCTTATCGGCGGCGGCAGTGGAGCGCGGCGCGGAGGTCATCGTGAGCATAATGAAGCCGCGTAAAAGGGCGGGAGAGGAACCGCCTAAGATCATCGCCGAAAGCATGAAGCACGCGGATGTCGTTCTAATCCCCGTCAGTTATTCCGTGACGCACACCTTCGCCGTGAAAGAGGCGGCGGAGAGCGGCGCGCGGCTGTTGGTCCTCACCGATTTCACGGAAGAGATGCTCATCTCCGGCGGCATAGAGGCCGATTTCAGGTCAATCAAGCCGATTTGCAAAGGGGTGGCCGACGCCTTTACTAAGGGCAGCAAGGTTCACGTCACGACGCCGGGCGGTACCGATCTTTGGCTTGACATCACCGGCAGGCGCGGCAACGCCCTCTACTGTGTCGTAGAACCGGGAGAATTTTCTACGATACCGACGGTGGAGGCCAACTCATCTCCCGTCGAAGGCTCGGCGAACGGGCGCATCGTAGCGGACGCCAGCATTCCCTATCTTGGGATCGGCGTGCTGGACGAGCCGGTGGTCGTGGACGTAAAAGATGGATTCATCACCGACATCAGGGGCGGGCGGCAGGCTGAAGTGCTGAAAAGGGATCTTGCGAGCCACAACGACCCGAACTGCTACAACATCGCGGAGCTCGGCGTCGGCCTTAACCCCAAATGCAGGCTTTGCGGCATCATGCTCGAGGACGAAGGCGTGATCTCGACGGCGCACATCGGCATCGGCACGAGCATCACGCTCGGCGGCGTCGTCAAGGCCCCCACCCATTATGACCTTCTGATGTGGAATCCCAGGATCGAGGTCGACGGAAGGGTGATCGTCGACGGGAACGAAATTTTTATTTGAAGCGATAAGAGCTGGGCGACTCTTAAAATACGGTCCAAATTTATATTTAGGGGAGGTAGTTGGTAATGAAGAAATCGGCTCTATTGTTGGTGGTTTCGTTGTTTTTGTTCGCAAGCGCCGCCGCGTCGTTCGCGGACGCCCCATTTCATATCGGGATAGCGACGCTCACGGTTTCCCAGGCGGAGGATACGTACCGCGGCGCTGAGTATATGGTGAAAAAGTATGGTGATACCAGCAGCGGCGGTATGATCAAACACATAACCATGCCCGATAATTTTATGCAGGAAATGGAGACCACCATATCGCAGATAGCCGGACTCGCCGACGATCCGAAGATCAAGGCTATCGTCGTCGTGGAAGCGATACCCGGTACGACCGAAGCGCTGCGCAGGGTAAAGGAAAAGAGAAAAGATATAATCTGCCTCACAGGTTCCCCGCAGGAGGATCCTAACGTTATCTCCTCTGTCGCCGATTACAGCGTCGCCTCGGATAAGATAATAAGAGGATATTTAAATATTTACGCCGCGAAAAAGCTGGGAGCAAAGACTTTCGTCATTATTTCCTTCCCGCGTCACATGAGCTATGAACTGCAGGCGCGCCGCCGCGCCATCTTTGAAGAGGCGTGCAAAGACCTGGGGCTCAAGTATGTATTTGAAACCGCCCCAGACCCTGTGAGCGACGTAGGCGTTGCCGGAGCCCAGCAGTTCATACTTGAGAAGGTGCCGGCCTGGATCAACAAATACGGCAAAGACACGGCCTTCTTCTGCACAAACGACGCGCAGACGGAGCCGCTGCTCAGGCAAGTCGCGAAATACGGAGCCATCTTCATCGAACCAGATCTTCCGTCGCCGCTTATGGGATATCCCGGTGCCTTTGGCATAGACCTCAAGAAAGAGGCGGGCAACTGGCCGGCGATAATGGACAAGGTCGAAAAGACGGTCATCGCGGCCGGCGGAAAAGGCCGGATGGGAACCTGCTCATATTCGCAGTCATGGGCGACGGTATGCGCTCTTACGGAATATGGCAAGCAGATCGTCGAAAAGAAGGCGAAGCTCGGGAAGCCGAAAGATCTGCTTGAGTGCTACGATACCTATACTCCAGGCGCGAAATGGTTCATAAGGCCTTACACGGAACTTGGCACCGGCGTTACCAACAAAAAATATCAGCTCATCTATCAGGATACCTATATATTCGGAAAAGGCTATCTGAAACTCACCAGTGTCAAAGTCCCGGAGAAATACCTTAACCTGAAAAAATAATGGTTTCCCGGACGAATACGAAGTAAAAGTACCAATTAAATGATTGTCAGCGGGGGCTGCGGCTATTCACTTCTTTAACCTTCGGCGGGCGCTCAGCCGGCGGGAATTCGTTTGCCGAAGGTAATTTAAGCCGCGTAAGTCCCCTTGTCATTCCTTAGCTTTATTCAACGCGGCTCCTATTTGGGAGGAAAATCCATGGACTTTTTAGGTAAACTTGGTGTCATACGTGAAAAAATGAGAGGGAACGGCGTGGGAGCCGTTGTGCTGCCCTCGGCTGATCCGCACCAGAGCCCGTCGGTCTCGGCTCACTGGAAAACGGTACAGTGGCTCACCGGCTTCTCCGGCAGTCTTGCCATCTGCATAATATCGGCAGATGCCGCCGCTTTATGGACGGACGGCAGATACCTCCTGCAAGCGCAGAGAGAGCTTGAGGGGAAAGATGTGGAAATTTACATCTCTTCCGATCCTGACGCCCCTGATTATACGCAGTGGATATGCGGCCATATAAAAGACGGGGAAACGGCGGTTGTCGATAAGAGCCTGATATCCGCGGCTGAATATAACTCTGTTTCTCAAAAACTTGCCTTGAAAAATATAAAAATAGACGACTACGATGATTATGTAGGAGAATTTTGGAAAGAGCGTCCGCCAATATCGCGTGAACCTTTATTCGAACTTGCCGACGCTTACGCTGGTGTTTCAAGAAAAGCAAAGGCCGAATCAGTTCGGGCAAAGATGAGGGAGAAACAAGCCGACTGCTATATCGCCTCTTCTCTGGACGCCGTCGCCTGGCTGACCAATCTGCGCGGCGGCGACAATCCGATATACCCGCTCTTTCACTCATACCTTTTATTTACGGAAGAAAATATTTGGCTCTGCGCGGAGCTTTCCAAGGTCGGCGCGGATATCGCGGAGAAGTTAAAGAGCGACGGCTTCAGACTCTGCGGGCTAAATGACATATTTGCCCTGGCCGCGGTTGAAACCGTGGGAAAAAGGGTGTATTTGGATAGGTACAAAACTTCCGCGCGGCTCTGTGATTCGCTGCCGCAGAAATCCTCCGTAGTAGAGGGCATCGACTTGATCACGTCGATAAAATCGAAAAAAAGCGAAGCCGAACGTGAGAATATACGCCTCAGCAATATCAAGGAATGCGTCGCTCTCTGCCGCCTCATAAAATATATCAAGGAAAATGTCGGCAAGAGCGCTATGGACGAATATGGCATTGGACAAAAGGTCAATGAATTTCGCGCCATGGATCCGCTTTTTATGCGTCCGGCGAATGTGCCGATCGTAGCGGTTTCGGAGAACGCGGCCCTGCCTCACTATAAACCGCGGCAAGGCGCCAGTCGGGCAATTGAGCCCAATGGTTTTCTGCTCTTTGACCTTTGCGCGCATTATTACACCGGCAGCACCGATATAACGCGCACGATCCAGATCGGCCCCTTAAGCGATGAGATGCGCCGCGATTATACCAACGTGCTCAAAGCCCATATATCTCTCGCCACTCTTGTTTTCCCCTTTGGGACTACCGGTTTCGTCATTGACGGCATCGTGAAATCGCACCAGTGGCGCAGACGCATGAACTATGACACCGGCACGGGGCATGGTATAGGCTATTGTCTTGACATTCATGAAGGGCCGTGCAAGATCGTGAGCGAATTCAGCCCGCTTTTTCCGTATGCGATGACTGTCCCGCTTGACGTTGGCATGCTCTTTTCAAACGAACCAGGGGTATATAAGAAGGGCAGGTTCGGAGTCCGCCTTGAAAATAATATCATGGTCCGCGAGGATTGCGTCAATGAATTCGGCCGTTTCTTAAAATTTGAGACGCTCACTTATTGTCCATTTGAACGCGGCGCGATAGTCAAAGAGATGCTGACCGAAGAAGAGCTTGAATGGCTTAACGCGTATCACAGGAAAACATACGTAATACTGTCGCCATGCCTTAACGCCGAGGAAAAAGCATGGCTCAAAAACGAGACGGCGGAAATGTAACGAAAGAGGTGAGTAAAATGTCCGAGAAAGCTCCTCTGCTGAGAATAGAAAACATAGGGAAAGATTACTTTGGAAATTGTGTCCTTCAGGATGTCACTTTCTCCCTGAAAGAGGGTGAAATCATGGGATTGGTCGGAGAAAACGGCGCCGGCAAATCAACGCTTATGAACATTCTCTTTGGTATGCCTGTAATTCACCAAACGGGAGGTTATACCGGCAAGATCGTTATGGATGGCGAAGAGGTCTGCTTTAAAGATCCGACAGACGCGCTTAATGCGGGTATCGGCATGGTGCATCAGGAATTTTCCCTTATACCAGGCTTCAGCGCGACGGAAAACATCCTGCTCAACCGCGAATCGACAAAATATAACCCGCTGGTGGAGGTCTTCGGCGACCGTTTGAAGACGCTTGACAGAGCCGATATGAAAAAAAGGGCCGAAAGCGCCATCCGTACCCTGGGCGTGGATCTGAAGGCGGATACGCTCATAAGCGAGATGTCGGTCGGCCATAAACAATTTACCGAAATAGCCAGGGAGATAGACCGCAGCAAAACGCGCCTGCTCGTTTTAGACGAGCCTACGGCCGTGCTTGCCGAATCGGAGGCGGAGGTGCTCATTTCCGCGCTCAAAGCCCTTGCCGGCCAGGGCATCGCGATTATTTTTATCTCTCACAGACTGCAGGAGATCATAGAACTGTGCGATAAATTCGTGGTCCTGCGTGACGGGCGCGTAATCAAGGAATCGCCGGCGGCAAACTCCAGCGTGCGTCAGATAGCAAGCTGGATGGTAGAGCGCAAAACTGACGGTGCGGAAGACATTTCCGCGAAAGAGAGAACTCGCACGATCGGCGGCGTGCTGCTGAAAACGGAACACCTTTGGGTCGATATGCCGGGAGAGACTGTCCGCGACGCCTCCCTTGAAATACATGAGGGCGAAATATTTGGTATCGGAGGTCTTGCCGGACAAGGGAAGGTCGGCATCTCCAACGGCATTATGGGACTTTGCGCGGCGGGAGGAAAGGTTTACCTACGCGGCAAAGAGATAGTACTCAACGATCCCCAGGCTTCGTTAAAAGAAGGCATGGCCTTTGTTTCCGAGGATCGCCGCGGAGTCGGTCTCCTGCTGAAAGAGGGGATTGACTGGAATATCGCCTTCACGGCTTTACAGGTGCAGGAAAAATTCTTGAGAAGCTTTTTAAGCGGTTTGGTCAAATGGAGGGACGACCGGGCAATAGAAAAATGCACGCGGGAGTATATAAGTTCGCTGAAAATACGCTGTACCGGCCCTAAACAGAGGGCGATCGAGCTTTCGGGCGGCAACCAGCAAAAGGTTTGCCTGGCAAAAGCATTTGCCGTAGCCCCCGATATTTTGTTTGTTTCCGAGCCGACGCGCGGGATAGATGTGGGCGCGAAAAAACTGGTGCTCGATACTTTGCGCGAGGCCAATGAAAAACATGGCACGACGATTATCATGACCTCTTCGGAACTGGAAGAGCTGAGGTCCGTCTGCGACCGTATCGCGGTCGTCAACGAAGGAACAGTGTCCGGGATACTCCCCGCGCAATCGCCGGCGGAAGAATTTGGTCTCATGATGTTGGGACACGCAGGCGTTGGTTCGCCAGAAAGTCAGGTGGCGTGATGAATGATAAATTGAGAAGTTTTATAGAGAGCGCAGGTTGGCCGCGGATCATCATCGCGCTTTTCCTGCTCTCCCTTTTTATCGCTGCGCCGTTCGTCGGCGTGCGCATAGACGCGTCCCTATCCGACACGTTGGTGCGCGTGGGCATGAACGGCATACTCGTACTTGCCATGGTCCCGATGGTCCAGTCAGGCTGCGGCCTAAACTTCGGCCTTCCTCTCGGCATCATCGCCGGCCTGCTTGGAGCGGTGACTTCGATTCAATTAGGCGTCGCAGGGCCGGCTGGGTTCCTGGCGGCCATCGGCATCGCCGCCCCCATCGCGGCGGCGTTCGGATGGCTTTACGGACAGCTCCTGAATCGGGTCAAGGGCGATGAAATGATGATCGCCACCTACGTAGGTTTTTCATCTGTGGCGCTGATGTGCATCGCATGGCTGCTGCTGCCTTATACCAGCCCCACGATGATATGGGGGTACGGAGGATCTGGACTCAGGACCACCATCAGCGTGGAAGGCTTCTGGCTCAACGCGCTGAGCAAATACCTGCATATACAGATTGGGGAATTTTTTTACTTCCCTGTCGGTATGTATATATTTTTCATCCTGACGGCCCTGACCGTCCATGGGTTTTTTCACACGAAGACGGGCACGGCGATGACGGCGGTAGGCTCCAACCCGGAATTTGCCAGGGCTTCGGGGATAAATGTGGATCGGATGCGTACGATATCTGTCATTCTCTCTACGCTCCTCGGCGCTTTGGGAATCCTGGTATACGAGCAGAGCTTTGGCTTCATTCAGCTCTATATGGGACCTTTCTACATGGCATTCCCGGCGGTGGCCGCGATACTTCTGGGAGGGGCTTCCGTCAATAAGGCCACGATCGTAAACGTCGTTGTCGGAACATTTCTGTTCCAGGGGATACTTACCATGACCCCGTCAGTCATCAACAGCGTGATGCAGACTGACATGTCGGAGGTCATACGCATAATAGTCAGCAACGGCATGATACTTTATGCGCTTACGCGGAAAGTGAAGGTGAAACGCTGATGGCAAATAAAATGAAAGGGCGCTGCGCAAAAGACCTCCTTGCCGATTACGCGGTGCCGATAGTTTTTCTGGGGCTCTCCGTGGTCGCCATCCCTCTTTCAGGTTTTTCTGCCGTTTATCTCATTCAGGAGATGCTTACGCGCCTGGCCAGAAATTCTTTTCTAGTGCTGTCGCTGCTGATACCGATCTTTGCCGGCATGGGGCTCAATTTTGGAATGGTGCTCGGCGCCATGGCCGGGCAGATAGGCATGATCTTTGTGACGGATTGGGCCGTATCAGGCTGTTATGGGATGCTGTTGGCGGCGTTGGTGGGAATGCCGATAGCGATAGTGCTGGGGTGTATCTGCGGCGCGGTTTTGAACCGGGCCAAGGGCAGGGAGATGGTTACGTCATATATCCTCGGCTTCTTCATAAACGGCATCTACCAGATGGTCGTCCTCTACGGCATGGGCAAAATTTTCCCCATTTCCAATCCGCAGCTTGTGTTGTCGCGCGGGTACGGCATACGCAACGCAATCAATCTTACCGGACTCCGCCATGTGTTGGACAACCTGATCCCGCTCAAAGTATATGGTATAGACGTTCCGCTGGCCACATTCATTTTGATCGGTTTCTTCTGCGTGTTCATCGTGTGGTTCAGGCGGACGAAACTGGGGCAGGATATGCGCGCGCTGGGGCAGAATATGGCGGTGGCGGAATCCGCAGGAATCCCGGTGGAACGCACGAGGATCATCGCCATTTTGATATCGACGGTGCTCGCCTGTTTTGGGCAGATAATATTTCTGCAAAATATCGGTACGATGAACACATACAACAGCCACGAACAGGCCGGCATGTTTGCGATAGCGGCCATACTCATCGGCGGAGCCTCCGTGAGCCGCGCCACGATCAGCAACGTCTTTGTCGGCGTGGTCCTTTTCCATCTGATGTTCCTGGTATCGCCTATGGCCGGAAAGGAACTTATCGGGCAGGCACAATTGGGAGAATACTTCAGGGTGTTCGTCTCCTATGGGATCATCGCCCTAGCGCTCGTCCTGCACGCTTGGAAACGCCAGAGGAATAAAATCGAGGCTCGCAGGAGCCTGAGAGGGGAATCATAATGTCGTCAGCGACAAAAATCAAGGGCAGGCAGACAATGATCTGTATCATCATGACGGCGTTGTTGGTCCTGCTGGGGTGCGCCCTGTTTTATTATGGGAAAGATCATGACATCATATTAGATAATAAAAGTGTTGTGATAGATGGCGTGTGCTACGAGGCCATTCCATATCTGACTGCTGCGATAGATGGAAATTCTGAAACGGAGCTTGAGTTTTATCCTGACGACCGCGATATGGCGAAGGTTAGCGGTCCGCGTCACACAATAAAAATAGCGGTCGTCAACGAAGAGACCGAGGAAATCGTAAAAACGGTCGAGAGGACGCTCTCGCTGGGTATATCTCCCTCCGTGATGCTTTCGCTGCCGGCCGTCGTGGCGGAGGCCTCCGACGTGATGCTGCCGCTGCCGAAAACTAACGCGCCCCAGGATGACGGCAACAGCGAAGAAAACGCGGAAGAGAGCATGTAGTTTGCAAAAACATGTCCATAGTTTTGCAGTGCGGGAAGAAGCCGCCTGGCTTATACAGGCGGCTTCTTCTTGAGGATCGGTCATTAGGCAAGTTGTTGCCTTTATTTTTCACGCCTCGTCATCTCCGCGAGTTTTGCGGTGAAGCGGCGGTCGTCCTCCTTCGTCCTTTTCGCGGGGCCCTTTGTGCGGCCGCCGGCGCGGCGGTACTTGGCCTTTAGTTCGCGCTCTTCCAGGCTGGCCTCCATCTGTTTCCCGACGTATTCGAAGCCCGTGGGGCCGAGCGCTCTTGCGCCCTTTGCGAGCGCCATCGCGGCGAGGCCGATGTCCTGCGTTATGACGATGTCGCCGGCGCGCGCGAGGTTTATTATCTTCAGGTCCGCCTCCTGCGGATCTCCGCCCACGGTGATGTGGTGCTCCGAGGCGATCTCGTGGTTGAAGTTTGCGACGGTTATCAGCTCCGCGTTTGCCGCGGCGGCGGTCTTCGCTGCCGCTTCAAAGGCGCCGCGCGGGCAGGCGTCGGCGTCGATTATTATCCGCACTCAGCCCTTCATGCAGCCGCAGATCTCGGTGTTGTCCCCCGAAGCCGGCTCGGCCTTTATCTCGGTTATCTTGATGCGTCCCTCCCGGTGGAGGGTGAGCGCGAGTGAAATGATGGTCGCGGGCGTAACGCCGATGTTCTGCGCCAGCTCGTCGGGATAGAGGCCGCCCTCTTTCTCCACGGCGCTTATGATGGCGTCGCCGAGGCAGTCCACCCACTGGGAGAAGAGCTGCTGCATTTCGGGAGTGTTGGAGGCCGCGAGCTGGCTTACCCTCACCACCGAGTCGAATATGCGCGCGGAAACAAGTTCAAGGGACTTCACTAGCTGTTTCATGTCCTGGTCTTCGAGATTTTTTATATCGAGATTCATAGAAATTCCCTCCTTAACGGTATGTCTTTCATGCCGCTGTGAATTATAATATAAATCAGCACTTTGAGAGAAGGGATGGAATTTTTATGTCCGTTGTAACAATAGATGATAAAAAGATCGGCGTCCTCTCCGATACGCATGGAAGTTTCCCCGCCTGGCAGAAGGCGCTCGCGCTTTTCGGCCCGGAGGTGCGGACTGTCCTGCACGCTGGGGACGTGCTTTACCACGGCCCGCGCAACAGCATTCCCGGCGGCTACACCCCGGCGGACCTGCTGGAGGCGATAAACGGCTTTCAGCGGGACGGGGGACGGGTGCTGCTCGCCGAGGGCAACTGCGACGCCGCCGTCGACCGCATGGTGCTAGATCCCGAGATGGAGAAATATGTCTCGCTGGTATGGCGCGGCAAGAAGATACTCATGATGCACGGGGACAATTTTCCGCTGCTGCGCGAGATGGCGCTCCATAACGGGGTGGATCTGGCGATATCCGGCCATACTCACGTCGGCTCGCTTGTGCGCGAAGGCGGCGTCATTTTTCTCAATCCGGGCTCCACGACGATCCCCAAGGGGCGGGACCCGGAGAGCGCCGCGCTGCTCGACGACGAGGGCATCAGGATAATGACGCTTGACGGAGGGGAACTTCACTTTGAAAGATGGTAAGAGCGGGATGTATCCGGTGTTCAGGCCGCGCAGGTTTTGGACGTCGGTGCTTTGGCTCGTTTTCCTCGCGGCCGGTTCCGCTTTCAGCTGCGTCTTCGGGATATTCGCCTTTTTCACGGCGGTGCTGGTGTCGGTATTTATAGGGCTGAACGAGTTTGGTCGCTGGTCGTATAAGACCAATCTCGTGATCTGTGCTGGCACCTCCGTCGTGGTCGCGGTGGCCGGGGTATTCACATGGATGGAGATCGCGTCGCTTTTCGTGCTCTTTTTTGCGGTGAGCGCCTACCTGCTCTATTTCAGAGACCGTGCGAGCCGCCTCATTCCCTCGCTTGAAGCTTTTGCCGCCTCTCTCGCGAAAGCGCCGGATTTTGATTCTATAATTGAGAGTGCCTGGCGCGGCATACAGGAGATGGCGCCGGAGGCCGCGGTTTTCATCGTCCTCGCCGATATTGAGGGGTGTTTGTATGTGCCGGACCATTTCGATGTACCGGGGCGCGCGCTTAAGAGAAACGGCGGCACTCCGTGGAAGGTCTTTGCCTCGGGGCGTCCGATGAACGTTATCCGGGTGTCGACCGGGCGCGACCAGCCGCTGGACCGCGACGCGCTCTCGCTGATCTCGGTCCCGATCACGGCGCGGGGCGAAAAGCTCGGCGTGCTTCAGCTTGAGGCCGGCACGGCGGGCGCCTTCAGCGAGGAGGATGTGGCGAAGCTCTCTCTCGCGGCGATGATCATCGGCCACGAGCTCTATATGTTTGAGTCTTCCGAAGCCGTCGTAAGGGAGGCCGATGAAGATGATCCTGATTGATATGCATGTGCACAGCTGTTATTCCGACGGTACTTTCACGCCGGAGCAGCTCGTGTCGGCGGCGCGGCGGCGCGGACTTTCGCTGCTCTCTCTTACCGATCATGACACGACCGCCGGGCTGGGGCCGCTCATGAGGGCCTGCGCCAAAGAGGGGATCAAGGGGCTCTGCGGCATTGAGCTGTCGGCTGAGGCCCCCTTCACGCTCCATATATTGGGCTACAGGATATCGCCGGGCGCGGGCAGGCTGGAAGGCCGGCTTGATTATATCCGCGGACGGCGCGACGCGCGCAACCTCATGATGTGCGAAAAGCTCCGCGCGCTCGGCCTTGGCGTCACCATCGAAGAGGTGCGGGAAATTTCGGGCGGAGAGGTGGTCGCGCGTCCGCATATAGCGCGGCTTTTGATAAATAAAGGCTATGTGGGCAGCGTGGCGGAGGCCTTCGCGAAGTACCTCGCGAGGGGGGCCGCCGCCTATGTTTCGCGCGAGCGGCTCTCCGCCGAGGAATGTATTTCGCTCATCCGCGAGGCGGGCGGCGTGGCCGTTCTCGCTCACCCGTTTCAGTGCCGGCTGGACGACGACGGATTGGCGGCGCTGCTTTGCAGGCTCAGGGATGCCGGGCTCTGGGGGATGGAGGCGATCTACGGCGCAAATTCGCCGGAGACGACCTACCGGCATTTGAAGATGGCGGGGCGGTTCGGCCTGTACACGACGGCGGGCTCGGATTTTCACGGCGGCAACAGCCCGGGGATAGAGCTGGGCATGCCGGTCAGCGATGATATTTTGCCGTGGGCCAGGCTGGGGATAAGATAAAATATGACGATTATCGGACGAATATCGGCAGGAGGTCGAAGATGAGATGTACCATAAAATAATGGATTTTAGAAGCGATACCGTTACCAAACCGTCGGAGGAGATGCGCAGGGCCATCGCCGGCGCCGAGGTCGGGGACGACATCTACGGGGACGATCCCTCCGCGAACGCGCTCTGTAAGTACGCGGCGGAGATAACGGGGAAGGAGGACGCTCTCTTTGCCTGCTCGGGAACGATGGGCAACCTTCTTGCCTTTACAACTGTGGGACGCCACGGCGAAAGCCTGCTCGCGGGGAAGCGTTCCCATGTGTGGTGCGCCGAGGTCGGCGGCTTTTCCGCCGTCGCCGGGCTCTGTCCCTATCCGCTCGGCGACGACGACGGCATTCCCGACCCCGCTGAGCTCGCCGTGGCCAGCAGGGCCGACAACGACATCCACCATCCGGATACGACGATACTTGCGCTTGAAAATACGCACAACTACACCGGCGGCATCGCCGTGCCTCCCGAGCGTTTCGCTCTGACGGCGCGCGAGGGCAGGCGGCTCGGTTTTCATGTCCATCTTGACGGCGCGCGCATCTTCAACGCCGCGGTCCGTCACGGCGTTGATGTGAGAAAGTACGCCGACGAAGTTGATTCCGTGCAGTTTTGCCTCTCGAAGGGGCTGGGCGCGCCGCTCGGTTCGATGCTCTGCGGATCGCGCGAGCTGATCGAGGGGGCGAAAAAGTGGCGCAAGCGCCTTGGCGGCGCGCAGCGGCAGGTTGGGATCGCCGCCGCCGCGGGGCTCTACGCGCTGAAGAACAACGTCGCTCGCCTTGCCGAAGACCACGCCAACGCCGCGCTGCTCGTCGACATGCTGAAGAGGGGCGGCGTCGAAGTGGAGGAGAGGCCGAATATGACGAATATGGTATTCTTCCCCCTCAAGGAGGGGCAGGTCAGCGACGCCGAGTTTGAGGCGAGGTGTCTTGAAAAGGGGCTGCTCGCGCATATGATATCGCCGCGCCGCGCGCGTTTCGTCACACATCTGGACGTTGGCCGCGAAGATGTGGAGCGCGCCGCCGCGATAATTCTGGAGGTCCTTTCGGCGTGATAAAGTTTCTTCCGCACGATGAAGTAGAGGCCCTTGCCGCCCATGCGCTCGACCTTGCGGCAAAGAGCGGCGCCTGGGGAGCGGACCTCCTTTACAGCGAGGGCAGCGGCAGCGGGCTGACTCTTAAAGACGGAGAGACGGAGGAATGCGCCTCCGGCTCCTCTGCCGGCATCGGCATCAGGACGATAATGTCGGACGGACGTCAGGGGATCGCCTATGGCAGCCGGCTAGACAAAGCGTCCGTCGACTCTCTTGTTGAGTGGAGCCTGCATAACGCGCTGGCATCCGAGCCGGAGGAGGGCATCACCCTCTACGAAGGGCCGCTTGTGCGCTGTCGGGAGCTTGACGCCGAGGACAGGCGGATACGTGAGATCACCGCAGCAGACCGCATGAAATATTGTCTCGAAATGACGCGGGAGGCGCGGTCGCTCGACAGCCGCATCGTCTCCGTGCGCTCCGCCTCATGGAGAGACGGATGGGGTGCTTCCTTCTTTGCCACGACCAAGGGGCTTTGCGGCTGGGAGGAGGGCTCCAGCGCCAACTGTGGCGTCATGGTGCTCGCCCAGTCCGGCGAGTCCACCGAGATGGGCGGTTACGGAATGGAAGCGCTGCGCCTGGACGAGCTGGACATAATAAAGAGCGCGCGCACGGCGGTGGAGCAGACAGTCGCCTCGCTTGGCGGCAGACAGCTCGCGACGGGGAGCTACACCATCATGATAGAACCGGAGACGGCGGCCTCTCTCGTAGACGTTATCGGCGGCCTTTTCTGCGCCTCCGACGTGCACCGGGGACGTTCGATGATGAAGGGGCGTCTTGGCGAGCTCGTCGCCTCTCCCTGCGTCAACCTTACGGACGATGGGCGCATCCCGTGGAAGCCCGGCAGTTCGTCGTGGGATTCCGAAGGTGTCCCGACCGGTCGCACGGAGCTGATAAAAAACGGAGAGGCCAACGCCTTCCTCTATAATTTGCAGTATGCCATAAAAGACGGCGTAAGCTCAACCGGCAACTGCTCGCGCGGGATGTCGTCCCTGCCCGATGTGGGAACGACGAACCTCGTGTTCGCGGCGGGGACGGAAAGCCCCGACGCGCTGCGTGCGCGGATCACAAACGGCATGTACGTAACGGAGTTCATGGGGCTGCACACCATCGACCCGATCAGCGGCGATTTTTCTATCGGCGCCAAGGGGCACCGCATAGAGAACGGCGAGATCACAACGCCGGTGAGCGGTGTCACAATGGCGTCCAATCTGTTAGAATTTATGAGAAATATCTCGGCGGCGGCCTCCGACCTGAAATATTCCGGTTCGGTGGCGGCCCCTACACTGGTGGTTGAGAATGTTGTCATTGCGGGTAAATAATAGGATATTCACAGGGCTCATAGCGGTTTTTGCGTCGCTCTTCATCCTTTCGGCCTCCTGCGCCTTCGCCGCGGAGACGCTCTCTTTCTGGAACGGGGAGGTTAAAAAGGGCGACGTCGCGGCGCGCCGGAACGGAACGATACAGGAGGTCGCCATTGACGAGGTCGTCTCGTCGCTGGGTTTCATCCCGAAGGTGGACGCCTCCTCTATAATAGTGGTTCTTGAGGGGAAGAAGATCGAATTCTGGAACGCCTCGAATGTGGTCCGCGCCGCCGGAAGCATAATCAGCTTCCCGCTGCCGGTGAGCAACACGGACGGACATTGGTGGGGAGATGCGAAATCGGTGGCCGCCGCGTTCGGTTACTTCTACGCCGCGATAGGCAAACCTTCGGCCTTCCGCTGGGGCGAACCTTCGGCGGCCCCGCAGCCGCCCGTCCAGCCAAAGGTTTCGGAGCCGCAGCGGCCGGTTGAGGAAAAACCGGCCGAACCTGAAAAAAGGCCGGTCGTGAAGATCCCTTCCGCCGAGCCGGCCCAGCCCCCGGCGGCGCAGAAGGGGGAGCCGGAGGAAAAGTACACGCCCGCCGCTCCGGTCGCGACCTTCAGCGGGAATAAACGCCCCGTCGTCGTCGTAGACGCGGGACACGGAGGGCACGATCCCGGAGCCGCGGCAAACGGCGTGAGGGAGAAGGACGTCAACCTCAAGGCGGCGATCGAGCTTGGCGAGATATTGCGCCAGTACGGGATCGACGCGAGGCTGACGCGCAGAACCGATGTCTATCTGAAACTTGCGGAGCGTACCGCCTTCGCGAATAAAAACGACGCAGACGTCTTTGTCAGCCTCCATTGCAACGCGATGCCCAAAGGCCGGTCAAGCGTCGCCGGGCTTGAATATTACATCATGGCCCTTCCCTCGGACAAAGACGCGATGAACCTGGCCATCGCGGAAAACAAAGAAATTTCCGCCGGCGTCGACAGCGCCGCCGAGGCGCAGCGCGCCGACAAAAAGACGCAGCTGCTGCTGAAGATATTGGGCGACATGCAGCAAAATGATAAAATAAACGAAAGCACGACGCTGGCAGAGGTGATGCACAAGGCGGCGAAAGCCGGCTCGATGCCGATGCGAAAGGTGGCCCAGGCTCCCTTCTTCGTACTGCGCGGCGCGGGGATGCCGGCCGTGCTGGTGGAAATGGGATATCTTACGAACGCGGCGGAGGCGAGAAAACTCAACTCCGCCTCATACAGGGAGGCGCTCTGCCGCAGTATCGCGCAGGGGATCGTGCAGTATATAAAGGAGCATCCCACGCAGAGATGACGGTTTTTGACACGAAAGAGAGCCATAGGGAGGACTGCTGATGAGAGATTCTGAGGGAAGACAGCGGCATTTTGTGATCCGCGATAAAAAGGATGAAAGCTATGACTCGCCGTCCGTGCGCCGCCGCGGGGTCATCAAGGAGCGCGAGGAGGAGATGGAAGAGGCCCTCGAAGAGCCGCGCGCGCCGCGCCAGCGCAAATCACTGCGCGAGCGCGAGATGGAGGAAGAGGACGAGCAGAACATCCTGCGCCGGGGCCGCGGCAATAAGCGTATAAAAGAGGAAGAGGATTACGAAGAAGAGGAAGAAGAAAATTACGGCTCCAAGGCTCCCAAAGTCGTTCGCGTCTTCGCCTGGATCGCGCTGATGATAATTCTCTTTGCCTGCGGCTACCTTGCCACCAATTATTTCTTCAACTGGTCCGACAAAAAGGGCGGCGAGCGCATCGGCAGCGTCTACGGCAAGGGCTCAGAGGTCCAGGATTCAAAGGCGTCGGAGGGAACGGCCTCCTCAAATATGAAATACACCCTCTATGTTCCCGAGGGCGACGGCTTCCAGAGCCGGGGCATCGAAATAACGGGCGGCGGCACCAGAGAGGACGACATCGCGAAGGTGCTGTCGATGTACGTGGACAGCCTTAAAGAGACTAAAGCTCTTGACCCGGCGGTCTCTATAAACGAGATATTCCAAAGCGGAGACTGGCTCTACATCAACATGACGCCGTCGTTCCAGAGCTCGCTCAAAAGCCTTGGAAAAGCCAGGGCCGAACAGCTGCTCAGCGGGTTCGCAAAGACGGTGCAGGATAACTTCCCGCCGCTGCGGAAGGTGAAATTTTACATAAACTCAAAAGAGATCACCGACAAAAACCCCGTGGACCTCACCCAGCCTTGGGAGAGGACCAAATAAGATGGAAGAATCGACCCGCATAGACGGGCGCGGCGCCGGAACGCTGCGCCCGATATACTTTGAACGCGCCGTCAGCCGTTACGCCGAGGGCTCGGCTCTCGTTCGCTGGGGCAACACCCACGTGCTCTGCACCGCCTCGGTCGACGAAAAAGTCCCCCCCTTCATGCGCGCCTCCGGCAGCGGCTGGATAACCGCGGAATATGCGATGCTCCCGCGGGCGACCCACCAGCGCAGCCCGCGGGACATCAGCAGGGGAAAACAGAACGCGCGCGGCAGCGAGATACAGCGCCTTATCGGCCGCTCCCTGCGCGCGGCGGTGGATATGCCCAAGCTTGGAGAGCGGACGATAACTATAGACTGCGATGTGCTCCAGGCCGACGGCGGCACGCGCACGGCCTCCATCACGGCGGGGTTCATCGCGCTCTTCGACGCGCTGCGCTGGCTTCGCGCGAACGGCAGGATCGTTTCCATACCGCTGAAAAATCAGATCGCCGCTGTCAGCGTCGGCAAAGTCGCGGGCGCGCCGATGCTGGACCTTTGCTACGAAGAGGACTCCACGGCGGAGGTCGACGCGAACCTTGTCATGACCGGCGCCGGGGACTTTATCGAGCTGCAGGGCACGGGAGAGGGCGGTTCTTTCTCATATACGGAACTTGCGCAGATAATAGACCTCGGCTGGAGCGGCATCTCGGAGATACAGCAGAGGCAGCGCGAAATCCTTGCACTCAGCGAAGAAGAGAGAGAGCTGTTTGAAAAATGCAGATGATACTTGCGAGCACCAACAGGGGCAAATACCGCGAGATGAAGGCCCAGCTTGAACCTTTGGGGATAGAGCTGCTCTTCGGCGGAGATTTTGAAAAACCGCTTGACGTGGACGAGACGGGAGAAAGCTATGCGGAAAACGCGCTGCTCAAGGCCAGGGCGTGGGCGGAGGCGACCGGCCTGCCGGCGCTGGCTGACGACAGCGGCCTCGAGGCGGAGGCCCTCGGCGGCAGGCCGGGGATACATTCCGCGCGCGCAGTCGAGGGCAGCGACAGCGACCGCATGTACTGGCTGCTTGGCGAGATGAAAGACAAGAGCGACCGCCGCGGGCGTTTCGCCTGTGCCATCGCGGTGGTCTTTCCGGATAAAAAGGAGCCGCTCACGGTCACAAAATACTGTCCCGGACAGATAACGCGCGAACCGGCGGGGGAGTCCGGCTTCGGCTATGACCCCATCTTTGTCCCGGACGGTTTCGACAAGACCTTTGCCGAACTTGGCGGCGAAATAAAAAATAAAATTTCTCACCGCGCAATGGCCGTAAAAGGTATAGCCGAAATGCTCATACCTGTGGTACAATCATACGCTGTACGTGGTATGTAAAATACTAGGGCGAAGCTGCGGCTTTTGCCTCTTTATTTAGAAAATTTTGGAGGTGTGGTTTGTGAAAATTCTTCTTGGAATAATTCACATCCTTGTTTGTCTCGCACTCATCACTGTCGTGCTGATGCAGCACAGAAAATCCGGCGGCTTCACCGGCGCGTTCGGCGGCGGCGGAACGCAGGCCGATATGAATAACGGCACCTGGCAGCGCATGTCCGGCCTTACGAAGGTCACGGCGGTGCTGATGGGGGCTTTCATGGTCATTTCAATACTTCAGGTAGTAGTCAGATAGCGGGATCGTGATATGACCGTAAACCCCCTGGACGGCCAGAAAGACATCGCCTCATACGAGCCTGTCGACGGCCGCCTCTTTTCCGCTACCCATGAGGAAATATTGACAGGCTGGACCACGGACATCTATTTCCTCAAGACGCGCGACGTCCTGAGATCCGCCGGATTGCTTGAAACTCCGGTGGTCGCCGAAGTCTTCACCCGTAAGCCGGGCACCTTCGCCGGCTCCGAAGAGGTATTGAACCTCTTCCGCAAACTTCCGAACCCTCCCCGGGTGGAGGCGCTGTCGGAGGGCGAAAGCTTCGAGGCTAAAGAGGTCGTGATGCGCATAACCGGCACCTACGAATCATTCGGCCTTTACGAGACGGTGCTGCTCGGCATGCTCGCCTCATCGACCGGTTGGGCCACGGCCGCCAAAGAATGCGTGGAAGCGGCGGAAGGCAGAAACGTCCTCTGTTTCGGCGCGCGCCACGTCCATCCCGCCATCGCTCCCGTAATGGAGCGGGCGGCGAAGATCGCCGGCTGCAGCGCTATGAGCTGCATCCTTGCCGCGAAGCTCTGCGGCGAGGAACCCAAGGGTACGGTGCCGCACGCGGCGATACTGATGGTCGGGGACACGGTGAAGCTCGCTAAACTCTACGACGCGCAGGTCCCTGCCGAAGAGCCGAGGATAGTCCTCGTCGATACCTTCAAGGACGAAGCGGAAGAGACGATGAGGGTCGCGGAGGCCCTCGGCGACAAACTCTCGGGCATCCGCCTCGACACGCCCGGCGAGCGCGGCGGCGTGACGCCGGATCTCGTGCGCGAAATACGCTGGCGGCTCGATACGGCGGGCTATAACAAAGTTCAGATAATCGCCACCGGCGGACTGACGCCGGAGCGCATCAAGGTCATGAACGAAGCCGGCGCGGACGTTTACGGCGTAGGCAGCTACATCACGAACGGCGCGCAGCGCGACATGACGATGGATATAAAGATGGTCAACGGCAGACCGATCGCGAAGAGAGGACGCCTGCCGGGAATAATACCGAACCCTAAGCTTAAACGCGTGCTCTAGCCCCGCCGCCCGGTCCTCCCCCACGATGACCGGGAGCGTCTCCCATGCCGGCCTCCGACGTTACGTAAGGATGCGCATGCCACGGCAGAAGGGAGCCGGTAGAAAACGCTTTGAGATATAAAATAAAAAATAAAACTAAGAATTGACTCTCTTTCTTAAGGAGGAAGATCCATGATAGGCACACGTTCCTTCATGGCCAAAGGCGAAGAAGTCGAGCACAAATGGTATATCATCGACGCTGAAAACAAACCCCTTGGCCGTCTCGCAGTACAGGTAGCCCGCATACTCTCAGGCAAGCACAAGCCCACCTACACGCCCCACGTGGACACAGGTGATTTTGTGGTAGTCGTCAACGCCGAGAAGGTCGGACTTACCGGCAAGAAACTTACACAGTCCACCATTTCGAAGCACTCGGGATATCCCGGCGGACTTAAAGTTCTCACATACAAGCAGATCCTCGAGCGCCGTCCCGAGCGTCTCGTAGAGCGCGTCATCTGGGGCATGCTCCCGAAGACGAAGCTTGGCCGCGACATGTACCGCAAACTTAAGGTATACGCCGGACCGGCGCATCCGCACGCGGCTCAGAAGCCCGAACAGATAGACTAAGGATAGGGGTGGAAAAAATGGCAGATAAAAAATTCCTTTGGGGAACAGGGAGAAGAAAGAACGCTATCGCCCGTGTGCGCATCTGCGAAGGCACAGGCCAGTTCCTCATCAACAATCGTGAAGTAAAAGATTACCTTCCCCGTTTCTTCTGGGCGTCGCAGGCCGTAGAGCCCCTCGCCGCCGCGGGAGTCGAGGGTAAGATCGACGTATTCGTGAACGCCCACGGTGGCGGACTCACCGGCCAGGCCGGAGCTATCCGCCTCGGCGTTGCGCGCGCGCTGCTCAAGATGTATCCCAACGTGCGCCCCGTGCTCAAGAAGGCCGGACTCTTGACGCGCGACTCACGCATGGTCGAGCGTAAAAAGGTCGGACTCAAGGGCGCCCGCGCGAACAAGCAGTTCTCAAAGCGTTAATCGCCCGCTCGTCGTCGGCCCAAAACAACAACATCAAGCCGCTCCCTTGGGGGCGGCTTTTTCCGTTAAATAAGATCCGCAATGTTGGGAGATTTTCTTTTTCATGACCGTTTCGCGCCGGACGACATCCGCGCCGGGCAGACGGGCCGGTTTGGGAGAAACGTCCTTTGCGCCGCTTTAACAAAATTTGATAAAGATATATACTTTTCGTCGTGTGGGAGAGGTCTTTCTCTCGAATCTGTTTTGCGAAAGAGGATGAGTTTGGCCAATGACGGAAGATAAATTGCTGGAGATAAAGGATCTGCACGTCTCCGTGGAGGGACGCGAGGTCTTAAAGGGAGTGTCGCTGTCGATAGGCGGGGGCGAGATACACGCGCTCTTCGGCCCCAACGGTTCGGGAAAGACGACGCTGCTCAATACGGTGATCGGCTTTTCGCGCTATAAAATAACGAATGGCTCGATATACTTTAAGGGCGAGGACATTACGGGCGCGACGGTCGACGAGCGCGCGCGGCTCGGCGTAGGCATCTCCTTTCAAAGGCCGCCGACGATCAGGGGCGTGACGCTGCGTTCTCTGATCTCCTTCGGCAGACCCGAGCTTTCGCGCGAGGAGATCGAGAAGGCCGCGGCCAAACTTGACGCCGCCGAGTTCCTCGACCGCGAGATAAACGCCGGCCTCTCCGGCGGCGAGATGAAGCGCACGGAGATGCTGCAGATAATTTTGCAGTCGCCGGAGCTCGTCTGCCTCGACGAGCCGGAATCCGGCGTCGACCTGGAGAACATGGCGCTGATCGGCAAGGCGGCGCGTATCGCTCTCGGCCGCGAAGACTTTGAGGGCGCGGCCTGCCGCCGCTCGATCAAAAGCCGCCGCGAGAATTACAAAGCCGGACTCATCATCACGCACACGGGGCAGATCATGGACCACCTCTATGTGGACAAGGGGCATGTGCTGATGAACGGCGAGATCGTCTGCTCGGGAAACGCCTCCGAACTGCTCGGCGAGATCAGGAGCCACGGCTACACGGAATGCTTCCGCTGCGCCGGCTGTGAAAGGAGAGAGGGCTGATGAAGGATTTTCTCGTCGAAGAACACCTTGACGACTTTAAGACCGAGGCTCCCGCGCACCGGGAGGTAAAAGATATCGCCGAACTGCCCGCCGAGGACCGCGCGAGGATACTGCGCGCCGGCGTGGACGCGGCGGAAAAATCGGCCGGCACCTTCGTACACGCCGACCACGACACCGTCTATTGCAACTCGAATCTCAAGGGCGTGGAGCTGATGCCGATCTCCTACGCGCTCTTCAAGTACGACGGCCTCAAGGATTACTGCTGGAAGATAATGGATAAGGAAAAGGACGCCTTCACCGAACTGACGGCCAAACGTACCGAGGGCGGCTACTTCATCCGCACCGAAAAGGGCGCGAAGGTCGACTATCCGGTGCAGGCCTGCATGTACATCGAGACGGACGCGCTCGCGCAGGACGTGCACAACGTCGTCATCGCCGAGGAGGGCTCGGAGCTCAACATCATCTCCGGCTGCGCCTCGGGGCCGCGCGTGCGCTCCGGCCTCCACGTCGGGGTCTCCGAGATGTACGTCAAAAAGGGCGCGACGCTCTCCTTCACAATGGTCCACGACTGGGCCGAGGAGATGTCCGTGCGCCCGCGCACCGTCGTCGTCGTTGAAGAGGGCGGGCGCTACATCTCCAACTACATCTGCCTCAAGCCGGCCAAAGACCTGCAAATGTACCCGACAGTCTACCTAAACGGCGACAACTCTGTTGCCACCTTCAACACCGTGCTCATGGCCGGCCCCGGCTCGAAGATGGACACCGGCTCGCGCGTCTACCTGCGCGGGAAGGGCAGCCGCGCGGAGATCGTCTCGCGCACCGTCTCTACGGGCGGCGAGATCTACGCGCGCGGCCACCTGATCGGCGAAGAGGCCGGCGTCAAGGCGCACCTTGAATGCAACGGCCTGCTGCTCTCGAACCGGGGGATGATCCACGCGATACCGGAGCTCGAGGCGCGCCACAAGGACCTCGAAATGTCGCACGAGGCGGCGGTAGGCAAAATAAATCAGGAAGAGACGGAATACCTGATGGCGCGCGGCCTCTCCGAAGCGGAGGCGCAGTCGCTGATCGTCAAAGGCTTCCTCTCTCTCGACATCCTCGGCCTGCCGGAGTCGCTGCGCAAAGACGTCGACAAGATGATCGAGGAATCGACCGCCGCCGGCGCGATGTGAGGCTGATTGCGGCGTTTTCCCGCGTTGAGCGTCGGCTGCACTCGGCGCGGTAAATAAAAACTGCAAAAAACGACTGGAAGGTTTTTCCCCTTCCAGCCGCATCATATCGTGGCAGATGTCCGTGCGGTGCCCCGGTGCTTTTCTTTAATACTGTGACTGGAAGATTTTCAGCTTACAGTTCTCCTTGCCGTCGGTCGATTTCAGCGTGACGACGGCCTCTCTGTTGGCGCCGGCTGCGATGGTGTCGGCCGTTATATGGAGGACGATCCCCTGCGAGCCGGTTGCCGCGCCGGATTTTTCCTGCACGTTGCACCAGCTTTGGCTGCTCTCGGCCTTCCACTCTCTGGCGGAGACGAACGTCAGCGTCTTGCTCTCACCGTTCTTCGTGAAGTCCATCTGCGATTTGTCGGCGACGAGCATCGGCGGCTTCTTCAGCGGTACCCAGAAATTTCTGTTGTTCCACTGCCAGTCTTTGTGCACGGCGTCATAAGTTTTGATGCCGAAGCAGTTGATCTGCCCCTCGCTCTTGCCGTTCACCCAGCCGAACCCGGAGCGGAAGTTGAGGCTCGCCCATTTGTCGGAGAAGTCATGCGGAACGACCCAGATCCACTGGTTGACGGGCTGGAAGTTGCTGCGCGCCAGCAGGGGCGCGTCTTTCAGCTCCGACCAGTAGAAGTGCGCCGTGCCGTTGGCGGGGTCGGCGAAGACGTATCTCCATTCCGCGAGATATGCCTTGCCGCCGCCGCAGTTGTTGTTCACAGTGCAGTCGTCGATGGTGAATGTCTGCGATGTGGAGAAGGAGACGCCGCTGCTGAGGCTGCCCGTGCCGCTGAGTCCGGCGAAGCCGACGGAGCCGCTGGCGGACCATGAGAAGCCGCTGGTCACGCTGGAGGATTTATTGGCGTTTGCCGGAGCATGCTTGACGAGAGGCACCGCGTTGCCCGGATTCTCTCCCCATTCGTTTGAGAAGATGTAACGCCGCATATGTCCCTCCTGCTTCGGCTCGTAGATGTGAGGCCAACGCACATGTCCCTCCTGCGTTCTTTTCCAGCGCGCGGACGGGTTGAGCTGTGCCGACTGGCTGACCAGGAAATAGTCGAGGTTATCGTTAAAGCTGTGGCATGAGTAGACGGTGTATCTGATCGTAAACGTCTGCCCGGTTTCGGAGCAGTTTATATCCCAGACATTCGCCTCCGCGAGTTCTTTGAGGTCGCTCTCCGCGGAGTTGGCGGATGCTCCGGCTTTCAGTGCCGCAAGTCTCTCTTCACCGCCGGCGGCCCACTTGACGAATTCATCGACGCGGCCGTTCTGTATCTCCTCGTCAGCCGGATATTCGGGCTTGTCTGCGCTCACGATCGAGGTCTTGACGGAAACGGTCCCGTTTTCGTCGTTTTCGGGGCCGTCGATGATGTACTCCCGTTCCTCACGGTCGGCGGATATCAGCGGTTCGCTGTCGTCGTTCATCGCGACGAAGAAGAAGTTATTGCCTCCCCGCCGCTCCATCGCGAATATCTCAACTGCCTCATCGGGATCGTTGTTTTCGTCAGGGCCGCGGAGGATGTTGAGTTCTTCCATCCCGAGGCCGTTCATGAAGCTGTTGATCTCCGTCTGGTTCACATGCTCAAGCGCGACGATCTGCCCCGCTTCGAGCACTGCCTTCGCTTGCGCGGCTATTGCGCCTGCGGCGTTGTTTGTCAGCCCCGTGTTTGGCAGGCTGATGATAAGCATCCTATCGGCCGAGGTACCGTTGTATTCGCTGAAGTCCACCTGTTCGCCGAGGGCCTGTGCCATCTCTCCGTGCAGTTCGCCGTAGACATAGGCCTGCAGAGAGGAGCGTTTCGTTTCGCCGCTGCCGCCGCACCCGCCGCTGACGGCAAGCGCCGCCGTGACGGCAAGCGCGGCCAGCAGGGCCGGCATCCTGATTTTAAAATATCCGTTCTTCATTCATTCTCCATCTCCCTCAATCAATGTCAAATCGTATAATTTCCGCTTTTGCGCTCTCTCGCGACGTTGATAAAATATTTGTCGACATAATCCTGCATGTCGGGATTGAAGTTGATCTTCAATCCGTATTCGTCGGTCTCGTCGCCGCAGATCACCCTTTTGTTTTCCGCCGCTCCCGCCAGGATGTGCGCCGCGGCTTCGCGCGGGCTCTGCGCCGTTGGCGGCGTCAGGTCGCCGCCGTTTTCCGTGCGCCAGATGGCGGTCGCTACGGTGCCCGGAGTGGCGGGCGAGAATTTGATGTTTTCGTCCCAGTATTCGGCGCGCAGGGAGAGGGTCATCGACATCAGCGCCGCCTTGGTCGCGGCGTACATCGTCTGCAGCGGCATCGGCGAATAGGCTACGCCGGAAATAATGTTGATCACCTGTCCGCCGCCGGCTTTAAGCATATAGGGGATGACGGCGCGGCAGCCGTAGAGCGCCCCGTAGAAGTTCAGCGCGAAGGCCTCTTCCCAGTCTTCGTTCGTCTGTATCCTCATCTTGAACAGTTTGCCGATCTTTTCCATGTCGCAGGAGCTCTCGGCGAAAAATCCGGCGAATCCCTTTCCGGCGTTGTTGACGAGCAGGTCTATCTTTCCGCCGAAAAATTCCGCCGCCGCATCGATCATCGCCTTGACGCTCTCCTCTTTCGACACGTCGCAGACGATCCCCTTGACGCGGCCAGGATATTCGCCGGAGAGGCGCTTAGCGTGCGTCTCAAGATTTTCCCTGTTGTAGTCGGCGAGGACCGCCTTTGCCGTGCCGTAGGAGAGCAGCTCTTCGATGAGGCCGAGCCCCACGCCGGAAGCCGCTCCCGTGACGATGACGTTTTTGCCCGCGTAATATGTTTTGTCGAGATCCATTTCAGCTTCTCCTTTCCCGTCTTAAGGGGACTTATTCGTATTTCTGGTGCGCCGACGATATCATGCAGCGGTCGTAACGTCCGTAATAGAGGTGCTGCATCGCAACGGCGGCCTCTTCGTCGGCGTAGCTGTAGACGCGGCTGTAGGAGGCCCAATTGTCGCTTACCATCCAGCCCGCCGCGAGGACGTTCTTTATCTCGAGCGCGCCCCACGGGTCGTCTATCGAGGAATTTATTTTTAACGCGGCCGAACACGGCTCCCAGCTGTAATAACGTGTCTGCGAGTCATAGTAGATCATTTCCATATTGGTGAAGTCCAACCCGTCCATGGTGTATTTGTGAAGGAGACAGCCGCCGCGCGTCGTTATCGGGTTTTCGCGGCTGGCGCCCTCCTGCCCCATTTTGTAGGAGGGCTCGTCATAACCGCCCATTTTGAGTTCGACGTCCAGCAGACGCACGCCGCCGCGCTCGATGAAGCAGTGCGCCATGTCGTCGACGCGGCTGACGGAGATGCGCTCGCAGACCTTTTTCGGCAGCCCCGATATTTCGCGGCCCGACCACATCCCTGCGAAGGCCCCGGGGCCGCTGAGCATTATCGAGAGGAAGTAGAGGCCCGTATACTCACCGTATTTCGCCATGACGCCGAGGCCGCCCTCCATGTACCAGGGGCAGAATGTCGGTTCCCTTATATTTTCGACGTAGGCGTAAAACATCGGGTTCTCCGGGTCCGCCAGCGTCAGCGGCGGCGGCAGCAGCTTCGCCGCGGACGGCGCCGCCGTCCCCATTATCTGCACGCCCTCCTGAGAGTTCATCGCCCCGTTTTTCATATAGTCCTTAAGCTTTTCGATCGGTACAAAAAAATTACCGTTCATGTGCGCTCATCTCCTTTTTATTTGTTTGATTGTTTTTCAAGCGTCTGTCATTCGTCGGCCATAAAGGTAAAGGCCCTGCCGCGGGCGTCCTGCGTCGCTTCGAGGATGCGGCCTCCGCGCCGAGCGTCGCCGACCGCGACGACGCTGCCGAAGGCGGCTTTAAATTCGTTGACCGTCTTTGTCCGCGGCCGCACTCCCATCGCAAGGACGATAAAATCGGCCTCGACGAATACGCTTTCCCCATCGTAGAGGCGCGTCAGCTCCACGCCGCTCTCCGTGACGCGTTCGAGCCGGTGGCCCGTAAGGAGCTGCGGTTTGTGGGGCGTTATCCGGCTCATGACGTCCTCCACCACGGCGGGGTACATGCCCGGGCCGAGCGAGGGCAGCATCTCGACGACGGTCAGAGGGCAGCCGGCGGCGGCGAGCATCTCCGCCGTCTCAAGTCCCGTCATGCCGGAGCCGATGACGGCGACAGGGCCGCGCGGCGAAACGCGTCCCAGCAGCACATCCTCCGCCGTGCAGACGTTTTTCCCGTCGATCCCCGGCAGCGGCGGGACCAGCGGCTCCGCGCCGCAGGCGACGAAGACGCCGCAGGGGGAGATCGCGGCGACGCTCTCCGCCGTCGCGCGCCGGCCAAGGCGCGTCTCTATCCCCGCGGCCTCCGTGAGCCTTACGAGCGACCTCGTGCAGCGCGTGATCTTCTCCTTGCCGTAACCTTTGTCCGCCGTGTTGAGCGTGCCGCCGAGCGTGTCCGCCTCTTCGAATATCACGGGCGCAAAGCCGCGCTCTTTCAGGGTAAGCGCCGCCTCGATGCCGGCGGGGCCGCCGCCTATGACCGCCACTGGGCGCCCCGCGCCGTTTTTCACGGGGCGGGCGAACTCACGCTCCCGCCCTGTCAGCGGGTTGACGGCGCATTTGACGCGGCGGCATTTGACGATCTCGCCGAAGCAGGCGAGGCAGCCGATGCACCTTCTGATCTCGTCCTCCCTGCCGGAAAACGCCTTGCGGCACCAGCGCGGATCGGCGAGGTGGCCGCGCCCGACGCCGACGAAGTCGCATACGCCGCGCTCCAGCAGGCCTTCCGCCGTCCGCGGCTCCTTGATGTTGCAGACGGCGATGACAGGTATCGAGACGGCCTTTTTTACCGCCTCCGCCATATAGCTCTTCCAGCCCTCTTCGTAGGTGCCGGGTTCGATGCAGCCGCCGCTGTAGCAGCTGACGTTGATCGCGGCGGCCCCGGCCTCTTCGAGGGCGGCGGCGATCCTTGCCGCCTCTTTCAGGTCTATGCCGCCCGGCAGCGCCTCCTCCGCGTTGATGCGCACGGAGATGGGGAAGGAGATGCCGCAGCGTTCTCGTATCGCCGCGATGATCTCGCGGACGAAGCGCATCCTGTTTTCAAAGCTGCCGCCGTAGCGGTCGCTGCGGAAATTCATCGCCGGCGAGAGAAATTCGTTGATAAGGTAGCCGTGGGCCGCGTGCAGCTCTACGCCGTCGGCCCCCGCCATCTGCGAATAGAGGGCGGCGTCCGCGAATTTTCCCGCCAGTCCGCCGCACTCCTCCGTTGAAAGCTCGCGCGGCACGCCGCCGCCGCTCAGCGGATTCCTCACCGCCGAGGGAGCCACAGGCTGTTCGCCCGCGAGCAGCGGCGAGGCTTCCCGCCCCGGGTGCTGGAGCTGGATAAATACCTTCGCGTCATACTTGTGTATGGCGTCGACGAGGCGCTGAAGCCCGGGAACGTCCGCCGCTCCGCAGGCGGAGAGCTGGCATGGGTCGCTTGCGCCCGCCCCTCCCGCCACACGCGTCACCTCCGTGATGATGAGTCCCGCGCCGCCCGCCGCGCGCGCCTCGTAAAAGGCGATGATGTCGTCAGTCACCCCGCCTCCCGCCGCCGCGAGGTTCACCCCCATCGCCGGCATCACGACGCGGTTGGCGACGCGAAGCCGCCCGATCGTCATTTCACTTTGAAGCCTGTCATACATGCGCATCACTCCTTCACAACATCAGGCGGCGAAAAATAGCGTCGTATCGCGAGCCGGACCACCGCCTTTGACAACAGCGAGACGAATATCACTCGGATCAGGAAAAACTGGAAAAAGTTGAGCTTGTCGAAGTGGGAAAAAACCATCACCGACCAGAAGACGGCGAAGGAAGCAAGGATTATCGGAATGGCGAGCGCCAGCGCGAACTTCCACGGCGCGGCGGGCAGGAGGCTTAGGCCGCGGTTTCGCGGCGCGCCTGCCTCCGGCGGTCCCGCGGCGTCCGCAGCCGCCTTTATGTTCTTCGCCACAGGGTAGGCCATGCGCGCCGCCACGATCAGACCGAGGATGACGGAGGTTATCGCGATGCCGGAACGGGCCGTCGGCGGGATGATCACATTGTAGCCCTCTATCACCGTGCCGCCGAACAGGAGCCCTGCGAGCATGTTGAAGCCGAAATCGTCGGTGACGGTGTTGAACCATTCCTTGAAGACGGAGACGCGGGGAAGGGGGTCCTTTACCGCCCCCGCTCCGTGCTGTTCCCTCTCCCGGGCCGTACCGCAGTCGGGCTGTACGTAGCGCAGGATCGTCAGCTCAATGATCTTTGCCGAGAGCAGGCAGGAGTAGACGACCTTCCAAAGGGCGAGCTGCGCGAAGCCGAAATTCGTTATGCCGTAGAACCTGATCAGCGCGAGATTGACGAGCGGCGTGAGCGGGCCGAAAACCGCCGCGAAGAGAAGCGCGAGCAGGAATTTATTCTTAGGCAGCCGCATCATCAGCGCATTCACAGGTACCGCGGCGGGCAGGCTGCCCAACGCGCGCAGCCTCGCGACGCATGAGCCGATGACAAATACGTTGATAAACGGCGTTATAACGCCGCAATAAAATGAATCGGTGAGCACGCCTTTAAGGTCGATCTCCCTTCCGTAATAGAAGATAAAAACGCAGGCGAGGTTGATCGCGGCGGTCAGCAGGACGACGGGGAGGTTGTCAGCGTAGGGGAGCCCGCGGCGCAGGATGCCGTGAGGCTCCCGATCGCCGTTTAACGCCGTGTGCCGGTGAACTTCCTCTTTTACGGGCAAACCTACCCCTCCCATACTTTAAAGAATCGCGTCAAGAAGACGCTCGGATCACCTTTAAAGTATAGGCCGCGGCGCGCCGGCGCGGTACACCCGCAAACACGCCATTTTTGGGCTATTTCCAGATATAGGGGGAGATTTCCTCTCTGCTGTTCACGTCGAGCTTCATATATATCGCCTTCATATAAAGTTTGACGGTGTTCAGCGATATATTCATGTGCCGCGCGATCTCGGCGTTGCCCAGCCCGCGCCACACGAGCCGCGCCGCCTCATATTCGCGCAGCGTCAGTTCGTTGGTCAGCTTCGTGCCGTAAAGCTCGTTATATAAAGAGGTCCAGCCGGCGACGATCTCCTCGCTGACAGCGGCGATCTTTTTCAGCATCTCCGGTTCGGCGCCGCGTATGATTTTGTCGAGGAGGCCGCCGAAGGAACGCCGGTACTCCGCGAAGGGCGCGTAGATCTTATCGGGCCGCGCCAAATCCAGCGCGCCTTTTAAGTACGCTTCGGCGCGCATATCGTCGCCGTTGTCGTGAAATCCCATCGCCGCGATGATGCGCAGATAAATCTCCGCGACGAGGGCGCCCTCCGCGCGGCACTGCGATATGAACGGTCCGGCTGTGGCGGAGAGCGCGCCGAATCGTCCGTTGATGTAGAGGTGTTTGAGATATACATAGCGGGCCGGCGGGTAAGAGTCGGCCGGAAGATTGTTCCAATCGCCCCTGCGGAACCACTCGGGAAAGTTCTCGTCGGTGAAGATGGCGCTGTCCAGCGTGGCGAGGTTGAACTCGATCTGCGCCAGATCCTGCTCCGACCCGTAATCGGACATGAGGATGATATCCCGCGCTCTGCGCCATAGCGCGGCGTTGCCTGTATAAAGCGCTTTTAGCGATAAAATGTGCGCCAGCCCGATGCGCGTGTCAAAACAGTCGGCCTCTTCGAGCAGCTCTTCGACGATCTCGACGGCGCGGCCCATCTCAAACCTGTAATAACAGAGAGATGCCTCAAATAGGCGCGCCGCGTCGGGACAGCTCTCCCGCAGCCGCTCGATCGTCTGCCGTGCCTCGCCGGGGTACCGGTAGACGCGGCTCATGATGAAGGGCGGACACCTGTAGGGCAGAGAATGGCGGACCGTGGGGGACGCCAGCCGCCGTTCCCGCGAGTCTTCATCCATCCCGATCCCGGCAGGTATCATCCAGGAACGCTGGTACTTCACGGCTCCGGCGACGCGCCCCTCGCTGCAAAGCGTCTGCACCCGGCGCTGTGAGAGCCCCCACCTCAGCGAGGCCTCTTTTATCGAAATATATTCCAGCGGCGTACCCTCCTTCTGTCAGGAATGACGGCGCCGCAAAACCTTGCCCGTCATTATATATTCTATCCGCAAAGGGCACAAAAGTTAAGAGTGCCGCGCGCAGGGCAACCGCGTCAACAGCTCAACAGAGGGTGAATTGGCGTTTATAAACGATTACGGGGAAAGATAAATAGCGATTTACGCGATTGCGGGGGAACGGTAAACTGCGATTTATGCCTTTAAAGCCTCCCTCGCCGAGGGAGGTGGGCCGGCGCGCGATTTTGCGCCGGGTC
>OGYB01000115.1_pt1 | contig 70535 bp, 63 predicted proteins | sample 1576421 | NCBI WGS metagenome assembly OGYB01 (sample SAMEA3541577, study PRJEB24748) | human gut metagenome | biome: human gut; feature: human-associated habitat; material: faeces | place: China | collected 2012
CCCTTATCCGGCCTTTATCGTCTTTTTAAATTAAAAGCGCCGCGGAAATTTTATTTGCCGAGGTTCTCTCTGAGTCCCTTCATGAGTTCGGGAGTAAGTCCCCTCTTGCCGAGCTCGTCCCAGATACCGACGCAGGCGTCTTTGATGGGCTTGAGTTCCTTCGCCGAATACTTGTGGACCTTGATGCCCTTCTTCTCCATCAGCTTCATGTATTTCGTATCTTCAGACTCGGCGGTGCTGATCGATTTGAGGGTGAAGTTTTTCGCGGCTTCCCTGAAGATCTTCTGATCTTCGGGGGAGAGCTTCTTCCACGCCTTTTCGCTGACCATCAGCGGGAGGTACTCGAAAGAGTAGTTTGTGGCGTACCAGTACTTCATAACGTCGCCCAGCGTCGTGTAAGCGGCGGCTGTGGACATGCCGTCGACCGCGTCGCAGACGCCGGTCTGGAGCGACTGATAGATGTCGGCCCAGGGAATGGTGATCGTGCGGAAGCCCATAGCCTTCGCGCCGAGGTTGTAAACGTCCATGTTGGCGACGCGGACGAGGACGCCCTTGTCGACCTTCGGGTTGAGGGGTTCTTTAAGCGGCTTCGTGGAGGCGATGCCGATCATGCCTTCGACATAGGAGCCGAGGACGTTGACGCCGAGGGGTTTGCCGAGTTCGACGAGTTTGTTGGGGAGCCAGGCGCCGGGAGTGAAGACCTTCTTGGCTTCGGCATAGCTGCTGACGATGCCGTTCGTGTAGATAACGTCGAAACGGGGGTCAAAGCCGCTGGCGAACGATGTCACAGACATGTCTACCGTGCCGCGGATAAGCTCTTCCATGACGAGCTCATAGCTGCCGAGCTGGTTTGCGGGAAATACTGTGATTTTGACGCGGCCCTTCGTCTTCTGCTCGATCTCTTTCGCGAAATCGCGCATCATCTTTGTGCAAAGATGTTCTGTGGGCTGCTGACCGGCAAAACGTAATGTGATCTGTTCCGCCGCCATTGCCGCCGTCGCCATCATGGCGGATACGATGACTGCTGTCATGAGTATTGCAAACTTCTTCATTACTGGTACCTCTCCCTTCAAATTCTGCTTTTTATTAAATACGGCCAAACTTGGCCGAAAAAGCCTATACGGTGCTTATACCTATATACATTTATGTAAAATTATGTGGCGGTTTTATTGAATACAAGATATATCAGAAGAGCAATTGTGTCAACGTTAGAATATTTTTCTCAAAAAATCAACAACGTTGCATCAATCAGATATTTCTATAGTTTTATTGAATCTAAAATAATTATGTTTTGTTCTGTGTACTTTGGAACAACCCCCTTGCCGTTATATTTATTAAAATCTTGATCACAGAAACGACCGCCGATTAAACAATGGGTCGCTGCTTACAAAAAACAATCCCGCGGCAAGAAAAAGATCCTCGCCGCAATAAAGAAGGTCTTATCATGCGGGAGGATCATTTTAACGTTAACAACACGCTATATCTCTTTCAGAAATATCACACTATCATAAAATGAGCACTTATTTTGATATATCAGAGATGATTATCAGTTTTTTCGGGAGTACCGCTCCTTACTTGTGAGACACCTCAATCTCCAGCTCATCCGAAATTTCCGTCCCTTCTTCGACCTCGTCCCCGCGGCATTGCTTAAATTCACGCTGGAGGTAGTACAGTTCCTCTTCCAGGCGAATGATGCGCGCCAGCAGCTCTTCGGGCGAAAGCGCAGCCCCCGCGCTGCTGACCGGCCTGCCGCCGACCTTGACGATACGCGCCCGCATACCGGTGACGGTAGCGTTCTCCGGGACGTTTTTCAGCACGACGCTGTTGGCGCCGATGCGTGAGTTTGAGCCGACGACGATCGGCCCGAGTATTTTTGCCCCGCTGCCGACAAAGACGTTGTCGCCGAGGGTCGGATGGCGTTTATGGCTCTTTTCGTTGCCGGTGCCGCCGAGGGTGACTCCCTGGTAAAGGGTGACGTTTTTACCGACGATCGTCGTCTCGCCGATAACGACGCCGGCGCCGTGGTCGATAAAAAACCCTTCGCCTATCTGTGCCGCGGGATGGATCTCTATCCCCGTCCACCAGCGCACGATCAGCGAGATAAAGCGCGGCAGCACGGGGACGCGCCAGCGCGTGTGAAGGTAGTGGATGCCGCGGTGCGCGGTTATCGCGAGAAAACCAGGCGTACAGAATACCACCTCAAGAAAACCGCGGAATCCCGCGGGAATCGCCGGATCATTCCGCCTCGCAGCCGTATAGTCACTTTGTATGTTTCTCCATATCCCCATTCAAATTCCCTCCCGGATGATAAAAAAGGGCCTGTCTCGCGACAGGCCCTTTGGTATATCTATAATTTATATAAGGTAGAAAGATACTCGCCCGCGGCTCTATGCGTACAGCCGCGCCGGCCATACGGTTTTTGGATGAAAAACCGTACAGCAACAACATGATTTATTGGCGGAAGTCGGAACGATCATCTTCTTCATAGCTGACATTTTATAGGCTTTACGGATAATTGGCAAGCCTCGCTTTTTATAGTCCAATAACTTAAAATATTTTTGAAAACAACAGAGAGGAGTCCGGCGAGGATGAAAGATGCAAAAAGGACCGGCGTGGAGGCGCTCGCGCCGGAGAAGGCGGCGGAAGCGGCGGCGTTGGCGGCCATCTGTATGGCCGACAACTCTTATTACGCCCTTCTATATCAAGGTTATTCACGCGCGGAGATGATATCGCTGATGCGCGTCCGTATTGAAAGGACTCTCGCATACTGCGCGGCGCAGAAGGGGCTTTTTGGGGCGACAGCCGGCGGCAGGCTTGCCGCTTATGAGTACATGGTCGATTACCGCAGGCTGCGCGACGAAAACGGCGCGCTCTTCCGCGCGATTTTCAGCTACGGGGAGGCCGCCGGCGAAACGCCCCCTCTGCGCGAGATCAAGCACACGCTCTCGGGCCTCCTTGACGAGGGGCGGCGGATAACCTACGTTCTCGGCTGCGGCGTGGCGCCGTGGGCGAGGCGCAGCGCCTCCGTGCTGGCGGCGATGGCACATTTCAATAAGGGGCTGCTGCGGAGCGAGGACGTGATCGCGGCCGATTTTTCAAACCGCGCTCTGCTCTCCCTCTGTTCAAGGCACGGCCCCTTTGAAATAAAGGAACTTAGCGGCGATTATTGGTTTTTCCTAAGAAGATAGCGGGCCGCGCGGGCCCGCCGTCTTTATCGTTGTCTTTTCAAAGGAGAAAGGGTCTATGCCGCCGCCGGAGTCTGGGCCTCTTTCTTTCCCATCTTCAATAAAATTATCCAGGTCACGATCACGCCGACGGCGCCGACCGTGGTGATCAGGCGGCTCGGGGAGAGCCCCATGACGGCGAAGACGACAAATACCAGCCTCTCCCAGAGGACGAGGTTCCTGTTCAGGTATCCCATCATCGCGAAGCCAAAGCCGAAGCAGGCGACGACGCAGGCGAGGATGCCGTAAAGGTTCGTCGCCATCGAGCCCTGCAAAAGTATCCCCGGATCGTAACAGAAGGCAAACGGGGTCACGAAGGCGAGGAAGCCGAGCTTGCAGGCGGTGAAGCCCGTCTTGTTAGGCTCGGAACCCGCGATCGAAGCCGCCGCGTACGCCGCGAGGGCGACAGGCGGCGTGATGTTCGAGATTATCGCGTAGTAGAAGACAAACATGTGCGCCGAGATCGCCGGGAAGCCAAGTTTTGTGAGGATAGGAACGCCGAGCGCCGAGGCGAGGATGTAGGCGCCCGTCGTCGGAAGCCCCATGCCGAGGATGAGCGATACTATCATGACGAGGAAGAGCGCGAGAAGAGGAATGCCGCTCGTAAAGGCCAACACAAGGCCGACAAGCTTGACGCCGACGCCGGTCAAGGATACGGAGGCAAGGACTATCCCCGCCGTCGCGCAGGCGACACAGACGAGGGTGATATTCTTGACGCCGCCGTAAATGGCGTCGATCACCGCCTTCGGCCCCATGCGCTTATCGGGCTGCGGCAGTGAAACGAGCCAGGAGATGACGACTCCGATCGCCGCGGCGCGCATCGGCGTCATCCCAACGAAGAGGAAGTAGACAAGGCCGATGATCGGCAGGAAGAGGTAGGCCTTTTTCAGCACCTGCCTCTTATCCGGCAGCTCCTCGGGAGAGAGCCCCCTGAGCCCGCGCTTCATCGCCTCGAGGCGGATCATGAGGAAGACCGCCGCGTAGTAGATGATCGCCGGAGTGATCGCCGCGATGATGATGTCGACGAAGGGAACGCCGAGGAAGGAGGCCATAAGGAAGGCCCCCGCGCCCATGACCGGCGGCATTATCTGGCCGCCGGAGCTCGCGACCGCCTCGACCGCCCCCGCAAAGTGCGCGGGATAGCCGATCTTTTTCATAAGCGGTATGGTGAAGGTGCCGGTGCCGTAGACATTTGCGACCGCGGAGCCGGAGATCGAGCCAAAGAGGCAGGAGCTCATGACGGCGATGTTGGCCGGGCCGCCGGGAGCCGTGCCGGTAAAGGCCTGCGCCACCTCCATAAAATAGGGGCCGGTACCGCATTTTTCAAGGAAGCCGCCAAAGATGAGGAAGGCGGCGACCAGAGTCGCGGAGACGCCGAGAGGCATGGAGAATATTCCCTCATCGGTGAGATAGACCTGTTCGACCACTTCGGACATGGAGAATGAAAGCCCCTTCATGATGCCGGGCAGAGACTGTCCAAAATACATGTATGCCGCGAAAAGGAAGGCGATGATCGTAAGGGGAAGCCCGACCACGCGGCGCGTGCCCTCGAGAAGCAGCACGAAAAGAAGTATACCGCACCAGAACTGGGCCGCCGTCAGCGGGTCGACCTGCTGGATACGCATGACGATTTCATCATAGTTGAGGATGACATAGATAGAGGGGATCGCGGAGATGGCCCCCAGCGCCCAGTCATAGAGGGGGACCCGGTCCATCGGGGCCTTCTTGAACATCGGGAAGAGGAAAAAGGCCGTCGGGAGGACGAGCCCGAGGTGGATATTTTTCTGGAGGTAGGATTCATAGGCTCCAAAAACGGAGGTATAGAGATGAAAGAGGCCTATAACCACAAAATAGACGTACATAAATTTCTGACTTGATCCGCTTAATTTTCGCATTTATACACACTCCTGGCCTAAACATGATGGGCTGTCCGGCATCAGATCGAATAACGGCGGGAAACGCCGTCTATGGTTCATAAAAATGAGGGAAGAGAAGCAGAGGGGATGCCCCCTCCGCTTCAGAGAAAGGTTCGCGCCGGGGCGTTACTTTTTCGTCTTGGCCTGCTGTTCTTTCCAGAACTTCAGCGCGCCGGCCTGTGTCGGGACGCCGTTCGGCACCGCGATCTGCGGCGTCAGTTCGTCGATGTCCTTCACAGCCTTCGCGAGGTTCGCCTTGTTTTCCCAAAGGGACTTGCAGAGGTCGTAGGCGAGCGAATCGGGAATATCATTGCGGACGACGATGCAGGTATAGTCGCCGACGGTCTTGACTGGCTTCTTAACGCTCTTATAAGTGCCGGGCTCGATCGTGAAGGTGACCGTGCCGTAGGCGTCGGCAAGCGCCTTGAGCGCGCTGTCGTCAACGGGGAGGCAGACGATGTCGGCCTTGCTTTCAATGTTCATGACGATCGAAGCGATCTTGCCCACAGAAAAGATAAAGAGGTCGATATGTCCGTCGGCGATGAGGTCGGCTCCGCCCTCGTATGAGGCAAATTCCATCGAGCCGCCCATCTTCTTGATGTCTTTATAGGTCACGCCATAGCCCTTCATGAAGAGCGATTTCACGACGAATTCCGAAGAGGTGCCCGGCTTCAGCGTCGCCATCTTGACGGGGATCTTTTTATCAAAGATATCGCCGAGCTTCGTTATCTTGTTCTTTGCGGCAAAATCCTTACGCATAATAAAGTAGGTGTACTGGGTGTAAAGGTTCGCGAGGATCGCCGCGTTTTTCGCGGGGCGGCCCATGAAGTCCTGTTCTCCCTTGATGGCCGCGCCGAGGAGCGAGGTGACGGAGAAGCCGAAATCGCCCTTATGTCCGTTGGCGTTGATGATATTCGAGACGCCGCCGCCGGTGCTGCTGGTTACTGATATCGTGTTTTTCGACCACATATCGGCCAGGGAGCTGCCAAGCGCGAACCAGTTGCCGCCGGGAGGTCCGGCCATAAACTTAAGCTGCGCGGGCCATCCCGCTTTCGGCGTGGGAGCCGCCGCCGCGGGCGCCGAGGTTACGGCCAACAGAGAAACAAAAAGTAAAAATACCGCCAATTTCTTCATGTAGATCACCATACTTTCTTATATTTTGACCAAAAGGTCAATTAAAATATAACACCTTGCTCCAAAGGGATTATATCATAATATTCTAAAAACCTAAATAATAGCCGCAATCTATTGAATAAAATATTTTAAAAAACGACTTTGTTAGTTTTTACTTAATATTTTAAGGCAATCACAAATTGCACTTACAGATATATGCATAAATCCTCTGATTGACGGTTGTTTTATCAGGAATCATAACCCAAACGCCTAGATGTATGCAATCATAACCGCCCAAAAATCTGCTTAATTTTATTCAATAACTCACTAAATAGCCTATATTTATTTTTTATGCAAGATATTTTTTGTTTAGGCCGCATAAAACCCTTACAATAATATTTCATAAATAAAGTCCCCTTCGATCTTTAAGAAAATCGAAGGGGACGAACTTTAAATCATTCTAAATTCAGATTAAATTTTTATTTCGCCGCAGTTATCACCTTCGCGAATTTCTTTCCCTCTGTAAACGCCTTATCGAGTATCGACGTATTCTCCAAAACGGTCCCTGTTACCGCGGAGCGCAGATGGCCCAGGAATTCCATGCCGGTGAAATCCGACACGGACTGGAACACATAGCCGACGATATCCGCGCCCGGAAGCGGCTGTTCATGGGCGTGGTTGTCAAAATATGTCGTGATGAGGAATACGCCCTTGCCCTCAAAGTATTTACGCGTCTTATAACCGTAAAGGCGGTCAAGGAATATTTTGGTGAGCGTAGAGGCGCCCGTCCACCATACCGGCGTCGCGAAGACCAGGGCGTCGGCCTCTTTGATCTTTTTCATCACCTCGCGCATCGAGTCGTTATATACGCAAAAATCTCGCTCGCCGCACTCGCACATGTCGCACGCGTCGCAGGGATGGATACTCTGCTCCTGCAGGTTTATCACCTCAACGTCGCTGCCGGCGGCACGGGCGCCGTTTACAAACTGGGATAGCAGGATCGCCGTGTTTCCGCGCAGACGAGGGCTGCCCTGTAACGCTAATATTTTCATATTGTCTTTTTCCCCCTTAGGAGTTATGTTATTCTTCTGTTTTATATTAAGGAGGCGTCATCCGCCTTAGTGAATATTGGAACATTTAATGCGAGCTATGTCAAGAGTTCGCCTCCGATTATCGGACAAACGCGGCGATCCGCGGCGGCGCAGGGAGCCGCAATCTTTCGGCAGCAAATGGAGTGGAAAATAGAATGGCTCATGAATTTATCGAAATAACAAACGCCTTTGAAAACAACCTCAAAAACATCTCCGTCAAGATCCCCAAAAAGGTCGTGACCGTGTTCACCGGCGTCTCGGGCTCGGGGAAATCGTCGCTCTGCCTTGACACCATCGCCGCGGAATCGCGGCGCGAGCTGAACGAGACCTTCCCAAGCTTCGTGCAGCAGTATCTGCCCAAATACGGACGCCCCGAGGTGGAGCGCATCGCCAACCTGCCGGTGACGATCGTCATCGACCAGAAAAAGCCGGCGGCCAACACCCGTTCGACTGTCGGCACCTACACCGATATCTATTCGATCCTGCGCCTGCTCTTTTCACGCGTCGGCCGGCCCTTTATCGGCTACTCCGATGTCTTTTCGTTCAACCATCCGGCCGGAAAGTGCCCGCGCTGCGACGGCCTCGGCATCGTCAACGATCTCGACATCCACAAGCTCGTGGATTTCAACAAAAGCCTCAACGACGAGGACACGATCCACTTTCCCACCTTCGGCCTCGGCCTCTGGCGCTGGAAACGCTACGCCTACAGCGGCCTCTTCGACCTCGACAAGAAGATCAGGGACTATAGCCCCGAGGAGCTGGAGCTCTTCCTCCATTCGCCGCAGATAAGGCTGAAAAACCCGCCGGCCAACTGGCCGAAGTCCGCAAAATTCGAGGGGATATACCCGCGCATGTACCGCAGCATCATCACGACAAAAGAGGGCAAACGCTTCCGCCACATCCTCGACAAGATGGTCAGCAGCTACGAATGTCCCGACTGCCGCGGCTCGCGCGTCAACGAAAAGGTGCGCAGCTGCCTCATCAACGGTAAAAACATCGCCGACGTCACAGCGATGGCCATACCGGAGGCGATGGAGTTCGTCGCCTCGATAAGCGACCCGATGGCGGCGGACATCAAGCGCGAGCTCGGACGCCGCCTCGGCGCGCTCGTTCAGATCGGCCTCGGCTATCTTTCGCTCTCGCGCGGCACCGGCACCCTTTCCGGCGGCGAGGCACAGCGGATCAAGATCGCCAAATACATCAACTCGGCGCTGACGGACATGGCCTACGTCCTCGACGAGCCGAGCGTCGGCCTTCATCCCAAAGACATCAGCCTTCTCAAAGATTCCCTCTGCGCGCTGCGGGATCACGGCAACACCGTGCTCATCGTCGAGCACCACCGCGAAGTCATCAAGCTCGCCGACCATATCGTCGACATGGGGCCGGGTGCCGGGAGCGCGGGCGGCCGCATCATTTTCGAGGGCGGCTACGAAGAGCTTCTCGCCTCCGATACCCTTACCGGACGCCTGCTGAAAAAGAAAAGCCCGCTCAAAGAGAATCTGCGGCGGCCGACCGGCTGGTTCACGCTGGGGCCGACCTCGCTGCATAACCTGAAAAACGTCACCGTCAAACTGCCGCTCGGCGTGATGACGGTGATCGCCGGCGTCGCCGGCTCCGGCAAGAGCTCGCTGATGGAATCATTCCAGAGGGATTGTCCCGAGGAGACTATCTTCATCGGGCAGAAAAACATCGGCATCAACCTCCGCTCCACGCCCGCGACATACCTCGACATCTCCGACGAGATACGCGCGCTCTTCGCGAAAGAAAATAAGGTGGCCGCCGCCTGGTTCAGCTTCAACTCCAAGGGCGGCTGCCCCGCCTGCGGCGGCTCCGGCACGATCGTATCCGGCATGGCCTTTATGGACTCCATCGAAACGGTCTGCGACCTATGCCGCGGGAAACGCTACTCTAAAGAGGCGCTCGCCTACACATATAACGGGAAGAACATCGCCGAAGTGATGGACATGACCGTGGACGAAGCGGCGGAATTCTTCGCCGGCAAACCGCTCTGTGAAAAACTCCTTTCGCTCGGGCGCGTCGGCCTCGGCTACCTCCACCTCAACCAGTCGATGACGACCCTTTCCGGCGGCGAACTGCAGCGGGTCAAGCTCGCCTCGCATCTCGCGCTGCGGGGCTCCATCTTCATCCTCGACGAGCCCACCGACGGACTGCACCTTGACGACATAAAGACGCTGATGAAGCTCTGGGACGAGATGACCGACGCCGGCAACACTCTGTTTCTCGTCGAGCACAGCGTCGACGTCATGAAAGAGGCTGACTATATAATAGAGATGGGGCCAGGCGGCGGCGGCTCCGGCGGCAAAGTGATCTTCCACGGAGAGCCGCGGGAAATGCTCGCCTGCGCAAGCTCCGTGACGAGGCCTTATTTAAAGGACAGCCTGCCGGCGGATTGATCCGCGCCGGCGTCCGGCGAGGCCGCTTCGCGTAAAATTTATGAGATATAAAGGAAGCCGCAAATGATAATCAACGTCCAGAAAAACCTGCCGCAAAGCGACGAATTCACCTTCACGGCGATCGATTTCGAGCGGGCCAACAACAGCCAGAACTCCGTCTGCCAGGTGGGGATATGCACGGTAGAACGGGGCAGGATCGTACGATCCCGCGAGTTTTTCGTCAGGCCGCCGCAGCGCGTGTTCTACTTCCAGAAAAAGGCGATGGAGATACACGGCATCACATCCCTCGACGTGGAGGGCGCGCCCACCTTCGACAAGGTCTGGGAAAAGATATTCCCCGACATCGAGGGGCGTCCTCTCGCCGCGCACAGCTTCCGCGACGACGCGCTGACTCTGGACGCGATACTTTGCAGCTACCGGATAAAATACAGGTATCAAAAATACGGACACCTCTGCACCCTCGACCTGGCCCAGAGGGCGGATATCCACGGAGAAAACAACAAATACAACCTCGAGGCGCTGTGCGGGCGCTACGGCATCACGCTGCGCCCGCATCACGCGGGATCTGACGCCGAAGGCTGCGCGATGCTGGCGTTGAAAATCGCGGAGGAGCTATCTATAGATTCATTCCGCTCGCTGGCGGACCTATCCCAAACTCCCGATTTTCATGAACCGGAACTGCCTGACGAACTCACCTATACCGACCTGGGAGTGCTGGAAAACTACCTTCACAGGCTAAAAAACAAAAAAACGGTGCAGCTAGCGGACTGCCCCAAGCTAAAAGACCTTGGCATGGCTAAAAAGATGATAAAAAAACATCCCTCGATAATCCTTAAAAAAGACGCCGCGATGAGCGCCAGCGGACTCGCGCAGTGGTTTTCCGAACAGAGGCCGCTGCCCGCCCCTCAAAAGAGCGTCAGGACGAAAAGCCGGAAGAAAAGATAATCACGCCGAAGCAAACGACCGCCGGAAAGGCGGCCGCCTGACGAAAAATAGTCTTCCGCGGCGCCGCCCCGCCCGGCAGCGCGGGCTGCCAGATGTTTCGGTCAAAAGTTTGTCGCCTCCGCCGCGGAAAAAGGGATCAAAAAAGCGGAGGGAGGCGCACCTCCCTCCGCATCCTTAGCGGTCCGACTCCGCGATCCGCGCCTCTCCCATATCCGGGGGAGAGGCCTCCGCCCACTGGCGCGCCGTCGACGTCAGGTAGCCGTCGAAAATGGCGTCCAGCTCGCCGAGGCCCCGGCGGTCGGCCGGCGTCATCAGCCGCACATTCATGGTAAAGACGATTATCGTGATAATAAGTAAAAAAGAAAAACGTATCCTGTCTTCGCTTGACATAATAGATAAAAACTCCTTCTGTCGTCAGTCTAAACGGCATATTTAAGAACACGGGCCCGCCGCGTCAGTTTTTTATATTTAAGGGAGACAACCCTTGACTGACCGGCGAATATCGTGTACGTAATTCTACCATCACGCCGCCGGCTACACAAGGGTAATCCCGACGGCAAAAAAAGGGGGCGGTCCTTTCGCGGGACCGCCCCTCTTTTTTTATAGCCTGCGCGGCTCTATTTATCCTCTATCAGCGTCATCAGGTCGCTGTAGACGCCGTAGGCGGTCTGCAGTATATCCGGGTCGCGCTCGATGAGCATTATCTCTCCCGCGAGGTCGGTGTAAAAGATGAGGGCTGAGGAGCGTCCCCCCACGGAGCAGAGCGGGTCGTCAAAGGGCAGCCGCCGAGGCTCCACGGAGAGCTCCACGCTCCCGTCGTCGGCGCGCCGCGCGCCGCAGATATATTTGATGCGGCATCCTTCGGTTCCGGCGGCCTTCACATCGGCGGCCGACGTTCCCGCGAGGCTTTTGACCTTCACGTCTTTCGGCGTCAGGCGGGCGTCCATGAGGATGTTGGCAAGCGCGCATATCTTCGCCGCCCCGTCCCAGCCGTCGATATCCATCGAGGGGTCCGCCTCGGCGAACTGCAGCCGCTGCGCCTCGGCGACGGCGTCAGCCAGGTTGCCGCCCTTTTCAAGTTCGCCGAGGATGAAGTTCGTGGTGGAGTTGAGGATGCCGCGCAGCGCGAGGATCCTGTTTCCGCGCAGCCCCGCGCGCGCCATGTTGAATACGGGCGCGCCGTCCATCACGATGGTCTCGTAGAGAAATTTTTTCCCCGCGGCTTCGGCGAGCGTTTTCAGTTCGTCGAAGCACCAGGCTTCCGGCCCCTTGTTCGCGGTGATGACGTCCATGCCGTTCGCGAAAGCCTCTCTGATGTAGCTCGCGGCGGGCTCTCCGTCTCCGATCGACAGGGTGCTGAGTTCTATGAAAAGGTCCGCCCCGGCGGCGGTGATCATCCCGTGAGTGTCGCACCCGGAGACAAAATCAGGATGTTCCGAGTCGAAGCGCCCCAGCTCTTCGTTCATTATCAGAAGCGCGCCGAGGTCAAGGCCGCGCGGGTTCATCATCGTACCCTTGCTGCGCGTACAGACGCCGGTGACCAATATCCCGCAGCCGTAATCCTCGCGCAGCTCGCGTTCCTTTTCCAGCAGCAGCCGCGTGAATCGTACTCCAACGTTGCCAAATCCGGCCATACAAACTTTTATCGTCTTTTTCGTCATGGAATCTCCCCTCCATCAGATTGTTAAGACGGCGGTTATATTGTACATCTATTATCCCGCGGTGCGTTTTTAATTCTTAGAGAACCGTTCGATTATACGCGCCATCCGGCGTGACCGCCAGCTTCGCCTTTAAAGCCTCGTATAAAAAGGCCTCCTTTATAGTGGCCGGATATTGATTTTTCAGGGTGCGAGCCGCTTTATTGGCGTGCGAAGTTTCAGTCGGCCGTATATAAATCCCGCCGCCGGTGCTATAATTGCAACTTGATATCATATATTGGAGGTATTTGCATGAAACACAAAATCGTTCGTCTGTTTTTCACAATCGCTCTTACGCTTCTCGTCGCCGCCTCGGCTCTTGCCGCCGACGTTCCCGCCGGGAAACGCGTCGTCGTCGATCAGCTCGGCCGCAGCGTCGTGATCCCGCAGAAGGTGGAACGCGTCGTCTGCCTCATGCACCACGCGCTCGACATCACGCTCGAGCTGCAGGCGGGGAACCGCCTCGCAGGCGTGATGAAGGGCTGGGAGGGGCTGCTCTTCCCCGGCATCGCGGAGATCTATCCGCCGATCAAAAAGCTGCCGCAGGTCGGCACGCTGACCGAGGTCAATATGGAGGAGCTGCTGAAGACGAATCCCGACCTCGTCATCGTCACGCATTATTTCCCCCAGGATACGCTGAAGAAGATAGAGGCGGCGGGCATTCCCGTGGTCGCGGTCTCGCTTTATCAGGCCGATTTTGAAGAGGCCTCGAAGCTGAACCCGAAGCTGAAAAATCCCGACAAGGCCTACACGATCGGCATGAGGATGGGCGTCAATCTGCTCGGCGAGATCTACGGCAAAGAGAAAGAGGCCAGGAAGCTCAACGACTTCGTCGCCGAGAAGCGCGCGATCGTCGGAGACAAGCTCTCGGCGATCCCCGATAATAAAAAGATAACCTGCTATATGGCGAACCCGGACCTCCACACCTACGGCAGCGGCAAGTATGTGGGCGTGATCATGGACCGCGCCGGCGGCATCAACGTCGCGCGCGACATCTCCGGCTACAAGGCCGTCAATATGGAGCAGATACTGAAGTGGGACCCGCAGGTGATCTTCGTGCAGGACCGCTACGCGGCGAAGGTCCTCCCCGAGATCACGAAGGGCGCGGCCTGGGCCCCGATCAAGGCCGTCAAAGACCGCCGTGTCTACGAAACGCCGGAGTATGTGAAGCCGTGGGGACATCCCTGCCCCGAATCGATGGCGCTCGGCGAACTCTGGATGGCGAAGAAGCTCTATCCCGAACGTTTCAAGGATATCGATATGAATAAAGCCGTGCAGGAGTTCTACACGACCTTCTACGGCGTGCCGTATAAGGGAAAGCATTGATGCTGAAGCCCGGAGACGGCAAAAACGAGTTTATGATAGAGACGGGGCTGGCGCTGGCCGTTCCCGCCTCTTTCGTCCTTTCGCTGCTCATCGGGCGCTACGGCATACCGGTGGAGACGCTCTGCAAGATGCTGCTCTCCGCCGTTTTCCCGCTGGAAAAGACGTGGCCGCAGACGATGGAGACGGTCTTTTTCCAGATACGGCTGCCTCGCATCACCGCGGCCTTCTTCGTCGGCGCCTCTCTCGCGGTCTCGGGGGCGATCTTCCAGGGTATTTTCAAGAACCCGCTCGTCTCGCCTGACATCCTGGGCGTCTCTTACGGCGCGGGCTTCGGCGCGGCGCTCGCGATATTGCTGACGAACGGCGGCGTCTATTTACAGGCTTCGGCGATATGCTTCGGGATGCTCGCGGTCTTCGCCGCCTATACGATGGCGCGGTTCTTTAAGGGCGCTCCCGTTCTGGTCCTCGTCCTTTCGGGCATCATCGTGGGGGCCTTCTTTCAGGCGCTGCTCTCTTCGCTCAAATACATCGCCGATCCCTACGACAAACTGCCCTCGATCATCTTCTGGCTCATGGGTTCGCTCTCGCGCGTCAGCGCCGGCGACCTCTCGTGGACGCTGCCGGCTTTCGCCGCGGGCATGGGCGCGCTTTATCTCTGCCGCTGGCGCATCAATCTTCTCGCACTGGGGGATGAGGAGGCGCGCGCGCTCGGCGTGAACACCACTCTTGAACGGGGCGCGGTGATCTTCGTCTGCACGCTGCTCTCCTGCCTCGCGGTCTGCCTCGCCGGCACGATAAGCTGGGTCGGCCTGGTGATCCCGCACGTGGGACGGCTGCTCGTCGGCTCCGACTACCGCCGCCTGCTGCCGGCCTGCATATCGCTCGGCGGCATCTATCTTATCCTGATAGACAACGCGGCGCGCGCCCTCACGATGAACGAGATACCGCTGGGGATACTCACCTCGCTCATCGGCGCGCCATTTTTCGCGATGCTGCTCATGCGGCGGCGCGCGGGGTGGCGCGGATGAGGTTCTCCGTTGAAAATCTCGCCTTCGCCTACGGCGGACGGCGGGTCTTTGAGGAAATAACCTTTACGCTCGAGGCGGGCGAGGTGCTGTGTCTGCTGGGGCCGAACGGCGCCGGCAAATCGACGCTGATCAAGTGCCTCGCGGGGATCTTTGTCCCCGGCGCCGGAGAGATCCGCATCGACGGCGCGAGTATCAGGACCATGCGCCGTAAGGAGTTCGCGCGCCGCGTCGCCTACATACCTCAGAGCGCGGCCCCCGTATTCCCCTTCCCCGTGCGCGACATCGCCGCGATGGGACGCACGCCGCACAAGGCCTTTTTCGACCAGCCCGATCATAGGGATTACGAGATGGTCCGGGCGGCGCTCGCGGAGCTCGGCATCGAACATCTCGAATACAAGAACTGTACCGAACTTTCGGGCGGCGAGCGTCAGATGGTGCTCTTCGCCGCGGCGATGGTGCAGGAACCCGAGCTTCTGCTGCTCGACGAGCCGACTTCGCACCTCGACTTCGGCAATCAGATGAGGGTGCTGAAGTCGGTGAAAAAGCTCTCCGCAGAGAGGGGCATCAGCGTCATCATGGCGACGCACGCGCCCGAGCAGGCGTTTCTCGCGGGGAGCCTCGCGGCGATGCTCAAGGGCGGGACGATCTCCGCCTGGGGCGCGCCCTCCAAGGTGATAACGGAGAAGTCGGTGAGCGAGTGTTTCGGCGTGCGCGTGAAGGTCGTCGACATCGACAGGGAAAGAAATATCAAAGGCTGCATGGCGCTGATGGAATGACTTGCGGCAGGCAAACGGTCCCGCCGCGCCGCGCGCCCTTTTAAAATTACCCGTTACCTGCCGCGTTCGCGCTATATTTCCGCGGACAGCAGTTTCCGCTCTTTTTCTTCCTGCGCCGCTTTTTTCTTTTCCGCGCGGTCAAGTATCTTCGCCAGTTCTTCTTCCTCATAGGGCAGCACAACGACGCCGTTAGCGTCGCCCGCGATCAGGTCGCCGGGGCGCACGGAGACGCCGCCGCAGGAGACCGTCACGCCCAGCGCGCCGTAATCGCTCTTCTTCACCGCGCCGCAGACGACTGCCCGGGCAAATACCGGCAGCCCGATTTCGCGGCAGCCCGCGATGTCGCGCAGCGCGCCGTCTATCACGACGCCGCCGATCTTTTTCAGCGAGGCGCAGAGGCTCTTGTAGTCTCCCCACAGCGAGCCGCGGCAGTCCCCGCGCCCCGCGAGGACAAGGATGTCGCCCGCCCCGGCCTCGTCTATCATGCGGGCTGCCAGCTTCGAGGAGCCCATCGGCAGGTCGGCGGTAAAGGCCTGCCCGACGACACGATCTCCCACAAGCGGCTTTATCTCGTAATGCATGGCGCGGAATGGCTCCATGCCGTCGCAGAGTTCCGGGGTGGAGAGGGCGGCGGCGCGCGCGATCAGTTCCGGGGATATTTTGGGATGCGTCATGAAATTACCTCTCTTTTGTAAAGATAACGCAGACGGGGCTTTCCGCGGCGACGGTACGGCCCGTAAAGACCGGCCGGCCGCTGTCGGCCTCGATCGCGAATTCAACGATAGTGTCGCTGTCTTCGTTCGCGACGTAAAGTTTTTCGCCCTTTTCGTCGAATGTCATGAAGCGCGGCGTTTTTCCGAGCGCGTCGGTAAAGCCCAGCAGCCGCAGGTATCCGGTATGAGGGTCGATAGAGTACGAGGCTATGCTGTCATGAATCCGGTTAGAGGCGTAAGCGAAGCGGCCTCCCGGGTGGATCAGCATCGCGCTCGCCTGTCCCTCGCCGGTGTAGTATTCGGGCAGCGAACTCAGTATCTGCTTCGGCGTGATCTTACCGGCGGCGGCGTCGAAGTCAAAGCAGGTGACGCAGTTCCCCTTTTCGTTGATGAGACAGCCGCAGCGGTTGCTCGGGTGAAACGCGAAATGGCGCGGTTCGTCGTGCTGACGCGCCTCCCGGCGGTCGCTGAGCGAGAGGGAGCCGTCTTTTTCGATACGGTAAAGGTTGAGCGCGCCCATGCCGGTCTTTCTGCCCTGAATCGGCACGATGAGAAAGTTTCCCTCGACATCCTGGAGACACTGGTGCGGGTAAGATACGAAACCGGCTTCGATGCCCGGGATCGCCGCCTCATGTACCGGCTCCGAAAGACTCCCGTCCGGCAGGCGTTCCAGCGTGGATACCTTACCGCCCTGCAGCGTGGCGACGAAGCACCGCCTGTTGCCCTTGTCGACGGAGATGAAGACGGGATTTTTCCCTCCCGCCGCCGCGCGCCCGATCTGCGTGAGCCCTCCGCTCTCTTCGTCTATTTTGAATGAGCTCACATAGTCTTTGTCGCCGTGTACGCAGTAGAGGAATTTTTCCTCCCGGTCAAAAGCCAGGTATGAGGGGTTTTCCAGCCCTTTGACGAGCTGCGTCTCCTCCCAGCGCCCAAGGCCGTCTACGCGGTAGACCTTGAGCCCTCTGCCGCGCGCGTTCCTCTCCTTCGTCGTCCTGCATCCCACATAGGCAAATTTCATCGTCATTTTTCCGGTCCGGCCAGGCGGCGGCTCCGGGCCATGCGCAGCTGCCCGCCGGCGATGAGGATCTCCGCCTCGCGGTCGGTAAGTTCGGCGCGCGCCTCGGCCTTCTCCCCCGTCGTTTTGTTAAGCAGCGTGACGCTGCGCCGCCGAAGCTGCTCCGCGGGGGCTGCGACTGTGATCTCGTCCCCCTCGGAGAATTTGGAAAGGTCGCGCGGGTCTTTAAAAACGAGCGGGAGCACGCCGTGATTTATGAGGTTGTTTTTATGTATCCGCGCCATGCTCTTGGCGAGTACGATCTTGACGCCCAGGTACATCGGCGCGATCGCCGCGTGTTCGCGGCTCGAGCCCTGCCCGTAGTTCTCTCCGCCGACGATGATGCTCGGGCCATACTCGCGGCAGCGGGCGGCGAAACCGGGGTCGACACGCCCGAAGGTTATTTCGCTGATCGCGGGAATGTTCGAGCGCAGCGCGGAGAATTGGGCGTTGGCCGGTATTATGTCGTCCGTGGTGACGTTGTCCCCCCGCACGGCGGAGACCCTAAGCGAATATTCCTCCGGCATCGGGGTATTTACCGGCATCGGTTTGATGTTGGGACCGCGTATTATCTCGACCGCGCCGCCCTCCGCGGGCGGCGTCAGGATGAGGCGGTCGTCGACGGCGAACGTCTCCGGTTCCCTTATGCCTTCCAGCACGGAGCAGTCGCACACCTCGGAGGGCGCGGTGATATATCCGGTGAGGGCCGTGGCCGCGGCGACCTCCGGGCTCGCCAGGTATAATGAGGCGTCGAGCGTGCCGCCGCGCCCCTTGAAGTTGCGGTTCGAGGTGCGCAGCGAGACTCCGTGCGTCGCCGGGGCCTGCCCGATGCCGACGCAGGGGCCGCAGCCGCATTCAAGCACGCGCGCGCCGCTCTCCACCAGCCTGCCGATGACGCCGTCGCGCAGCAGCTCGCTGAATATCTGCCGGCTTCCAGGCGCGACGACGAAGCTGACGTCCTCGTGAGCGATCCTCCCGTCAAGTATCCTCGCCGCTTTGACAAAGTCGGTATAAGAGGCGTTCGTACAACTGCCGATAAAGACCTGTCCGACCTTCACGCGGCCAAGCTCCGAGACCTTCGCCACCTTGTCGGGCATGTCGGGCATCGCGACGAGCGGCTCCAGCTCCGAGAGGTCTATCTCCGCTCTTTCGTCGTATCCGGCGTCCGGGTCGGGAAGCAGCTCCTTCCATTGATCCGCCCTCCCCTGCGCCGTGAAAAATTCGCGCACGGCCTCGTCGCCGGGAAATATCGAGGTAGTCGCCCCCATCTCGGCGCCCATGTTCGCGATCGTCGAGCGGTCTCTTATATTGAGGCACGAGAGCCCCTCGCCGCCATACTCAAAGACCCTGCCGAGGCCGCCCTTTACGGTGTACCGGCGCAGCATCTCAAGGATCACGTCCTTCGCGGAGACGCCGGGACGCAGTTTCCCCTTGAGCTCGACGCGGACGACGGCGGGCATCTTTATATATATCGGCTCGCCGGCCATCGCCATGGCGACGTCGAGGCCGCCCGCGCCGATCGCGAGCATCCCTATCGCGCCGCCGGTCGGCGTGTGGCTGTCCGAACCCAGCAGTGTCTTTCCCGGAACGCCGAACCTCTCAAAGTGGACGGTGTGGCAGATGCCGTTTCCCGCCTTTGAGAGAAAAATGCCGTATTTTTTGGCGATCGTCTGCAGGTAGAGGTGATCGTCGGGATTTTTATTGTCGGCGTAGAGCAGATTGTGGTCTATGTAGCTGACGGATTTCTCCGTCCTCACCCTCTCTATCCCGAGGGTCTCGAAGGCAAGATAGGCCTGCGTCCCCGTGACGTCGTGCGTCAGCGTCTGGTCGATCCTGATCGCTATCTCCTCCCCCGCCCTCATAACTCCGCCCAGCAGATGGCTTCTGATTATTTTCCGGGTAATATTCTCGCCCATGCCTTATGCCCCCTATATATGTTCTTATGCGATTTCTTGATGCACATAACTTTAAATGAGGAATATCCGGCTGTAAAATTACCGTATTTTATCGTTCTCCATACGAAAGCTGTATAATGGGAATGGCCGGGAAGGGAGAGAGAAGGTTGAGAGAAGAAGACTTCAGACTTTTGACGGAGCTGTATCGTACGCCAAACATGACGAAAGCCGCGGAAAGGCTCTTTATTACCCAGCCGACGCTGACCCGGCGCATCCAGCAGATCGAGAAAGAGTTCCGGACGACGATACTCCTGCGCAGCAACAAGGGCGTAGTCTTCACCCCGCAGGGCGAATACCTTGCGGCGCAGGGGGAGAAGCTGCTCAATTTTATGGGCGAGATGAGGGAAAAGGCCGGCGCGATAGAGCGAGGAAGCTCCGGGCGCATAAAGATCGCCGTCGCGAATTCATACGGCGAATACACGCTGCCGGCCCTGCTGCAGCAGTTCAAGGCGCTTCACGCGAACGTGGCCTTCGACGTTATCACGACGCTGAGCGGCAACGTCCTGAAACTTGTAAGATCGAACGAGGCGGAGGCGGGGATCATAAGAGGCGATTTCAGCTTTCACGGATCCAAAAAACTCCTGAAAAAAGATCAGTGCTATATCTTTTCCAAAAGCCCGATCGATCTTATGGACCTGCCGCTGCTGCCGATGATCTCGCACCCGATGAGCGCCCCCAGCAGTTCCATCGTAAACAGATGGTGGAACGAACATTTCAGCGTCGCCCCCAACGAAAGCTACCGGGTCGGAAGCCTGTCCATCTGCCGCGAGATGGTGATGCGCGGCCTGGGATACGGGATATCGATGGTGGAAGACCTCGACCCCGCGGGAGAGTTTTATCACATCCCCATGTACGATAAAAGCGGGAAACCGGCGGAGAGGAACACCTGGCTGATAAAAAGCGACGCCGGCGGAGAGGGCGCGTTCCTTGACTCCTTTATAGATTTTCTGCTCTATAAACATAACGCCGGAGAATGGCCGCGCGGAGAAAGATGAATGTCGTCGTAAGGCATGTAAAGGTAAGAAGTCTCCTCTCGCCGACAAAACTTGGCGCGGATTTTGTGATAAATCCCTACGTCGGCTGTCCGCACGGCTGCGTTTACTGTTATGCCGCCTGCATCACGCGGGCGAGGAGCGGCCGTACCGAACCGTGGGGGACCTTTCTTGACGTGAAACACCCGACGGCTTCGGTCGATCCCGCCAGGATATTCCACAAAGAGATACTTCTAAGCTCGATGACCGACGCCTACAACCCCTATGAGGAACGCTCGCAAGCGACGCGCGCCATCCTCCGTTCGCTGCTGCCGGCACAGCCCGGGATCACGATCCTCACAAAGTCGGCGCTTGTAACGCGCGATATCGACCTCTTCAAAGAGTTTCCCCGCGTGAAGGTGATCTTCTCCTTCAGCTCGCTGGACGACGGCTTTCGCCGAAAAATGGAGCCTCACGCCGCCGCCCCGCTGAAAAAGCTCGCGGCGCTGCGCGAACTGCGCGAGGCCGGCGTCGACACAGCGGTGATGGCGGCGCCGATATTTCCCGCGATCACCGACTGCGCCGCGATAATAGAGGCGGCAGCCCCCTACGTGTCGGAGATGAATTTCGACTCGCTGAACTTCCGCAGCCAGAACAGGGAACGCCTCCTCGCCATGACCGCCGCGCTGCATCCGGAGCTGGCGGGACTCTACGACGAGATCTACCGCCGGGGGCGAAAGGATTACTGGCACAGGCTGCGCGGGGAGATAAAAGAACGATGCGGGCGGCGGGGGATCAAGGCGGCGGTATTTTTTTAACGACGCGCCGCCGCCGGCAGCGAGTCCGTAAAAGTATATATTTTATCTCGGCGCATACAAACGATTTTATGTGAAATAGCTTTTATCCCAGATAATCAAGTCGACTTTCACCCGCAGCCGGATCGCCCCGCCGGCAAATTTTCATATTTTTAATTAATTTTCAGTAATTTTATACTTTTCAACAAACCTATTGCATATTTGCCGGGGTAAATATATAATACGTCATGTACCATATATCGTGCATGTTGTACAATTCAAAAAACAACATCGCGCCTGCTTAAAGAGGGAATCTTATGACATACAAGCTTTTCAAAAACGCAAATCTTATTGACGGGAACGGCGGCGAAGTGAAGGAAAACGTTTCGCTCCTCGTGGAAGACGACCGTATCAAAGAGATAGGCGGGAGCATCAACGCGCCTTACGCGGACGAAGTCTTCGACTGCAAGGGCAACACCGTCATGCCCGGCCTGATCGACGCGCATATGCATCTCGGCCTCGTCGAGATAGAGGTGATCAACCTTTCCCGCAGAAACGCACCCGGCCTGATGGCGGCAAGAATGTTCAAGAATCTCCGCGAGGCGCTTGATCAGGGTTATACGTACGCACGCGACACGGGAGGCGCCGACGCCGGTTTCAGAGAAGCGGTGGAACGCGGATACGCCACCGGGCCGCGGCTGAAGGTATGCGGCGCGGCGATCGCCCAGACCGGAGGCCACGGCGATGACCGCGTCGCTTCGGAGACCCGTCCCTATTCGGAGCCCTATATGGGATTCCGCTCCGTTCTTGCCGACGGCGTGCCGGAGATGCTGCGGACGGCCCGCGAGAATATCAGGCGCGGCGCCGATTTCATCAAGGTGATGTGCGGCGGCGGCTGCGCAAGCCCCACGCAGGGGCCGGAAACTTCGCAATACACCCTTGAAGAGCTGAAGGCCGCCGTGGACGTGGCCGAGTCGGTGGGAAGCTACGTCGCCTCCCACAGCTATTCAAACAGAAGCATCCTGCTCAGCGCGGACGCGGGAATCCGCACGATCGAGCACGCGAACTTGATGACCAGGGAGACGGCCGCCGTCGTCGCGCAAAGGGGAGCTTTCATCATACCGACGCAGATAACCTATGAGATCGTTATCGAAAAAAGCCGCGATATCATCTCAAAGTTTATATACGACAAGTTTGTCTCCGTCTGCGAACGCGGATATGAGGCGATACGGAACGCCATGGAGGCCGGGATACCAATAGGAGGTGGAACAGATCTTACCGGTGAAAACACAAAGTACGCTTCGGGAGCCATCGCGTACCAGGCCAAGGCGATGGGCCCGATGGGGGCGATCGTCGCTTTCACAAAGACCAACGCGAAGGTCCTGAAGGTGGAAGAAGAAACGGGGACCCTTGAGGTGGGCAAACTCGCGGACATCCTCGTGGTCAACGGCAGCCCGCTTGATAATATCGACCTTTTTAAGGACCACAGGAAAAACCTGCTGCTGATCATGCAGGGCGGCGGCGTCCACAAGAACATCCTCGTTTAAAACAGGGCGGCGCTGATTCTTATATTTTTTCGTATGGAGGGATAACAAAAAATGAGCAATAAAGCACAATCACCAGAGATCGAGACGAAAGGTTTCCGCGTTCCCCATGTGTGGGCGATCATCCTCCTCTGTCTCATAATGGCCGGAATCATGACGTACATCGTACCGGCGGGCGTGTATGACAGGGTGGAGGTGGCAGGGCGCCAGGTCATCGATCCGGCGACATTCCACTTCGTCGAACCCTCTCCGGTCACACCTTTCAACTGGTTCGTCTGCATCATCGACGGGCTCACCGCCTCGATGGCCATTATGTCGATGATATGGTTCACCATCGCGGCGACGGACGTTTATACGGAAAGCGGGACTCTTCATAAGATGGTCGGCTGGATCATCAAGGTCTGCCGCGGCAATTACCTTCTAGTGATGGGCGCGCTGATGGCGTTTTTCGCCGTCCGCGGCGCGATGGGAGCCTTCGAGCTCCATATCCCGTTCGTCCCGATGACGATCGCCCTCGCCCTGGCCTGCGGCTGCGACGTCATGACCGGGCTCGCGATCGCGATGATCCCGACCTTCGCGGCGTTCGCGTACGGGCCGATAAACGTTTACACCGTCGCCGTGGCGCAGGGCATAGCCGGACTGCCGGTCTATTCTGCGATGACTTTCCGCGTCGCGGTGTGGCTTGTGATGATGGTCGTCACCTTTTGGTTCGTCCTGCGGTACGCCGCGAAGGTAAAGGCAGATCCTTCCGCCAGCGTCACCGGCTTTACCAACCCTTCGGCGGCGGATATCGATATCGCCGCACTGCAGAAGGAAAAAATGACCGGACGCCAGAAGCTCCTGATGATAATGCTGCTCGCGACCATCGGTTTGCAGATGGTCGGGCCGATGCTCTGGAAGTGGAGCTTCGCCGAGATCGGAGCGCTCTGGCTCATCTCCGGCATCATCGCAGGGATAGTCGCGGGATTCAATAACGAAAGGATCTGCGAAATAATGGGGAAGGCCTGCGCCGGCGTATTTGTCGGGGTTATCTGCATCGGCTTCGCGCGCGCGGTATCCGTCGTACTGACAAAGGGGAATATCCTTGACAGCGTCATTTACGGCCTCTCCATCCCCCTCAAACAGATACCCTCTTCCCTCTCTGCACTCGGAATGCTGGTAATACAGTCGATCATCAACTTCTTCATCCCATCCGGCTCCGGTCAGGCGGCGGTGACGATGCCGATCATGGCCCCGCTTGCGGACGTAGTCGGACTCACGCGCCAGACCGCGGTCATGGCTTTCCAGCTTGGAGACGGGCTTACAAACATGGTCATCCCGACGATGGGCGCGCTCGTGGTCTACATCGGCGTCGCGAAAGTGCCATTTTCGACCTACTTCAAGTGGGTGCTGCCGCTCTACGCGATGCTGATGGGAATCGGCGCGGTCGGACTGCTCATCGCGACATTCACCAAGCTCGGGCCCTTCTAAAGACCTGTTCCCAACAGGATATATACCTACGGCTGCGGCAGGCCGCGCGGCTTCCCTATTTTAAGGGTTTTCGCGCGGTCCGCCGTATTGTATTTATTTCCGGAATTATTCTATAATGGGACAAACGACGCGAACAAGCCATTATTCTGTCTGGAGGATTTATGATGCAGCCCATAGTCAAAGTACCTACGTTGAGCGAGTTGGCTTATGAAAGCATAAAGGCACAGATCCTATCGTGCAAAATACGCCCGGGTGAACGGATAAACATCGACCAATACTCGGAGAATCTGGGGGTCAGCACCACCCCCGTCCGCGAAGCGCTCTCAAAGCTTCAGCAGGAGGGGCTGGTACAGTACATACCACGGACCGGCTGGAAAATATCGAGGATATCCAAGCAGGAGTTCCGCAAACTGCAGGAGGTAAAATCCCTGCTCGAAATCACGCTTGCGGAACGGGCGCTGCCCTTTATAAAGCCCAACGACATTCCCCAGATGATCCTGCTGAACAATGAAATGAGGGAGCTGTTCAAGCCCTGCGCCGGCGGGAAACCTGACCTTGAGAGGCTCCTTGAGGCAAACGACCGCTTTCATATGTACATTTTTAAGTTTTACGACAATGACATTATGATCGAAATATTGCAGCAGACATGGAACAACCTCCGGTACGCGAGGCTGATCTGGATCTCGTCCGAAGAGTTCCTCAACAACTTCTACGAGGAGCACAATGAAATAATCGCCGCCATCAAAGACCGGAACGGCGCCGCGCTGAGAGATGCCGTGGAAAAGCATCTGCGCTGCGGCCTGGGCTACATGGAAGCCTGTCTTGAGGATAAGTAGGAGGCTATCGGTTCCGTTTCCGCGGCGGTATCGAGGTGCAGACTATCGCGACCAGTATCAGCAGGCAGCCGGCGATTTCGTGGGCCGAGGGGATCTGATCGACGAATACCGCCGTCAAGCCGACGGCGACGACTATTTCGAGCGTACAGAGCAGGCTCGCCACCGCCGCGGGGATATATTTCAGCGCCGCAAAGAACGATCCGTAGGCAAGCAGACTGCCGGTTATAGCCTGCAGGGTCATGATCGAGAACAGCGGCACGGTGAGACAGCAGAGGTCGTCCCAACCGTAGTAAAAGGTTTTAAAGAGAAACAGCAGCACGACCCCGAACACGTTTGAATAGAACAGCAGGCCGAATTCGTTCATCTTATGTGAGAGCGAGAAGCGGCGCGCGACGAGCGCCTGTCCCGCCATGCCGAATACGGCGAGCAGGCCCCAGAGAAGGCCCGGCAGCGAGATCGTCTTCATCGCCTCGACGCTTCCGCCCATGCCGATATAGACGCCAGCGACGATCAGAAGCCCTGCGGCCGTCTGCAGAAAGGTCGGCCTCTCGCGTGTGATGAAGAGCGAGCCGATGATCGCCGCGAGCGGGAAGGTATAGTGTATGACAAGAGCCTCGGCGACGGTGAGGTATTCGAGCGACGTGAGAAAACCGCCGCCGGAAAAGGCGACGGAGAGAATGCCGGAGATAAGGTAGAAACGCAGCGTTTCGCGGTCGACGCGGAAGACGTCGAACTTTCCCATCACAAGAAGCCCGACGCCCACGGAGGTCATCGTGAAGAGCGAACGGAAGACCATTACGGACATCAGGTCCATCCCCGCCGCCGACAGCACCTTCGCGATCGGGCTGATAAGCCCCCAGCAGGCCGCCGCAAAGAGCGCCAGCCCGGCCCCGCGCCAATAGTTGTTTAAAGTCATAAAATTAATTACCTCCAAGACGAGGCCGCCGCACGCCGCATCCATATGATTCAAACCGCCCGCCGCCAAAGAAAGCGGCACATGGATGAATATATCACATTTCAAGGCTTTTTTCGGCGCATATAAAATATTTTTGTGAAGAACTACGGCTTGTAAAACGCTTACGCCAGATGCCGCGGCGTGCCGGAGAGGTCGTCAAGTACCTTTTCGCGTTCGTTTTTGTAGATACGGTCGGCCATCTCGCGTATCTTCGCGGTTATCCACATATAGGCGGTGGTGTCTTTACGATAGTCGGCCTCCGCGAACATGTTGATGCGGCCGTCTTTGCGCAGCTGCTCGGCCTGGGCGAAGGCTTTCATATTGCCGCGCGGATAGATGGCGAAGGTCGCGCCGCCGTTCTTGTTGACGACGGAGAAGGCCGGAACGTCGCTGGGGCCGTCGGCGATGTAGATCATGTTTTTGAAGCTGACGCGGCGCCGATCCTCGGGGATGTTGGTATTGACCTCGATCAGGCCGCCGGAGTTCCATACGCCTTTGTTTATCTCAAAGAGCGCGCGGGTCTTGGTGGTGTTGTCTATCGTATAGCCGACCTCGGCGATCACCGGTACACCGCCGGCGCCGGTTTCTTCGATCAGCTCGCAGCCCCAGATATTCTCGACATAGGGCATTATCGAGGAGCCTTTTATCACTTCGGCCATCCCCGTGCTCACGATATACTGTTCTACTTTGATGTCGTAATCGCCGTATTTGCGCTCGTTTGTGAGGAGTTCGTTGATAACGCTGAAAATCTCCGGCACGCCGGGATAAAATTTCAGCGAAGCGCCGAATTCACGAAGTTTTTTATTATTGAGCCCCGGAAAGAGCCCCTCGCGCACGCGGTGGATAAAATGGTTCAGATAGATAGTATCGGGGTTGACCTTGACGCCCTGCGTCTTCAAGTACATCCCGGGAAGCGCGTTGGCCTCGCGCCAGAAATCGGCGGCGTCGACACCGTATTCTTCAAATATCGGATCCTGCATATAGCCGTCGACCAGCGTCTTATCAAAATCCCATATCACGGCGATTATATTCGGCATCGTTCTTATCCTCCTCGCTTCATACCATATATTAAATCACATCCGCGTCCAAAGCGGCGCTCTGTTCAATGATATTATAATGGACGGAGAACCGAAAGCATAAAGGAGTGGGACAAACATGACGGAAGTAGTGGCGGCGCTGGTTTGGGACAATGATAAATTCATGATCTGCCAGAGGCCGCAGGAAAAGGCGCGCGGGCTGCTGTGGGAATTTGCAGGCGGCAAGGTCGAGCCGGGTGAGACAAAGGAGGCGGCGCTGATACGCGAATGCCGCGAGGAGCTGGGCGTCACGATATCCGTCGGCGGCGTGTTCATGGAGGTCGAGCACCGCTATCCCGATATCACCGTGCGCCTGACCCTTTTCAACGCGAAGATCGCGGAGGGCGTTCCGCAAATGCTCGAACACAACGACATCCGCTGGATAAGAAGAGAGGATATACCTCTTTATGCTTTCTGCCCGGCGGATGTGGAGATCCTAAAGAAGCTGCAAAATTATCGCAACCAATAAGACCACGTTACGAACATGAATTTAATATGCCCATCGGCACTCCGATTTATTGCGGGGTGCCGCTTTTTATTATCGCCGACATTTTATATTAAGCATACTTTAAGGATGTTTTATTTTATTCTATCATCTTATAGTTTATTTCTTTAGGCGGGATTGGCGATTTGATTATATAAAAATGAGAAAAATTTTATTGATCTTTATTGATTAAATATAAAGGGGTTTTATTATACTTTTCTTATTCGCGGTATAATATCCCTACAAGGCTCTAAAGGAGGCATTCGCCGGAATGAATAAGGATAAAAGAGAGGTAACGAGTTCTCTCACACACCTAGCGGGAGCGCTGCTCGCCCTTGCGGGAACGATAAAGCTGGCTTATGACGCTTTTGGCGAGAAGAGCGCGGGCGCGTTTGCCTCTGTGCTTGTTTTCGGCGTCAGCATGGTGCTGCTCTATTCCACAAGCTCGCTCTATCACTGGTGCTGCGCCGTTCGGGCCCGGGCCGCGGCCTTTATGCAGCGGCTCGACCACATGGCGATCTTCCTGCTCATCGCGGGCACATACACACCGATATGTGTGATAATGCTCGGCTATCCGGTGGGATATATCATGCTGGCGCTCGTTTGGGGCGTGGCGCTGGCCGGGCTTTTGATGAAGATTTTCTGGATGGGAGCGCCAGTCTGGCTCTCCTGTTCGGTTTATGTGGCGATGGGATGGATCGCGGCCTTCTTCATCGTGCCGCTGGTACGCGCGCTGCCGCTTTCGGCGACGCTGTGGCTGATCGCCGGCGGCGCGCTCTACACGGCGGGCGCTATAATCTTCGGGCTCGAACGGCCGCGTTTCAAGCTTTCGTGGTTCGGCTCGCACGAGCTATTTCATCTCTTCGTGATCGGCGGTTCCGTCTGCCACTATATCACCGTCGCGCGCTGCCTCGCGTAAGGCGAAAGGATACGAAAAATAATGGAGATCAACAATGCGGTATCTCTATATTTCAGTCCAACCGGCTCCACGCGCAGGATAGTGACAGAGATCTCACGAAGTTTACCGTGGCCGTCGCGTGAATTGGACGTCACCGATTATTCGGCAAACGACGAAGTGTGCCGCAGGACCGCCCGCGAACTGCTGCTCGCCGGCGTCCCCGTCTACGGCGGGCGCGTACCCGCGACAGCCGTCCGGCGGCTCAAAAACATCCGCGGCAGCGATACGCCGGCGGTCATCGTCGCCGTCTTCGGCAACAGGGACTACGACGACGCGCTGCTGGAGCTGAAGGATCTGTTGGAAGGGCAGGGCTTCCGTGTCGCGGCGGCGCTGGCGGCGGTCGCCGAGCATAACATCATGCGCTCGGTCGCCGGCGGGCGCCCCGACGCCCGGGATATAGAATTCATCGACAATTTTGCCGCGAAAGCGGCGGGAAAGATATCCGCCGCCGTTGATGTGAAAGAACTGGCCCCGATAACGGTAAAAGGCAACAGACCTTATCGCGGTTACGGCGGCGTACCCTTCAAGCCGTCGGCGGACAGCGGCTGTGTGAGGTGCGGCCTCTGCGCGGCCAAGTGTCCGGTAAGGGCGATCCCGGAGGAAGCCCCGAACAAAACGGACGATAAAAAGTGCGTCACCTGCATGCGATGCGTCAAGATATGTCCGCAGGGAGCAAGATCGCTGAACAAACTGCTGCTCTGCGCGGCGGAAAAACTCTTCGCGCTCAAATATTCGCGGAGAGAAGAATATTCATCGTTTTTGTAGAATCGTCAGTCCCGGTTCGCGCCGGCGCACGTCGGTCATTTATTTCCGGAGCGCGTACCCGCCGCCGGGCGGTAATTTTTCGCAGCCTCGAGCGGCGCTGATGCGCCTTCACGGTAGGGCACGCCCAACGAGACCAAACGGCCCTCTTTTGAGACGGCAAAATACCACCACTTGGTCTTAGCGTCGCAAAGCAGCGCGTAAGCGCCGTTCTCGCTCTCATACCAGTGCGCGCGCTCGTCACCCCGCTTACGTATCTCGATCACGGAACCGTCCGGCTGCGTCGCTTTCCTGGGAATGTCAAGCGCCGGGCCCGCGCAGGCGCTGAAGCCGGAAGCACAGATCATCAGAGACAGCAGCAGCGTGAAGGATATTTTTTTCATGGGATCGGCCTCCTTTGCAAAAAGCGGGGGATTTGCCGGATCCCCCGCCGTCGGTATCTTATTTCTTCTTCCTGAAGATAAACGGCAGCGCGCCGACGAGCAGAAGCAGCGGGAATACCGCCGCTGCACAACCTCCGCCGCCGCCAGTTCCCGCCTGCGTTACCGCGACGGAGGCGACTTCGCCGGACGGCGAAAAGGCGGAAAGCTCGATTCCCGAGAACTGTTTGGCGACAGCCACGTCGCGCGTTCCATAGAAATATGTATCAGGCTTCATGCCGTTGCCGGCATACCAGAGTGACAGATAGCTTCCCTGCCCTGCCTCCTCCGCGCGCGGATCGCCGTCGGCCCAGATCGCCATATTGCCCTGATGTCCCTGCTCGGTATAGGCGTTGAAATCGTTTCCCCCACCCAGCGAGCCGGAGCCGGAGCGTTCGTCGATATGCTGCAGCAGGACGCCGCCTTTGAACGACGCGGGCACGTCCACGCCCCTGCTCTCCAAGCGCCCGCCGATACCGCCGTCCCAGTCGGCGGCGTTGGGGTTCCTGACTTCGGCAAGAATATATTCATAGGCGGAATCGAGATAGGGGGAGTTGAGGCGCGCGATCGGGAAATTACCGTTCCTCGGCGTGCCGCAGATAAGGCTGACGGACGTACCTGTCGGCGTCAGCGCCTCCGGGGCGTCCCAGCCGAGATACTTCCTGCTCCAGGCGTCGAGGTTTGGCGGCGTCGCGCCGGGAAGTTCCACGCCGCCGCTCCTGCAGCCCCACGAGCCGCCGGCCATCACGGAAAAGACGCCGAGTCCGCTGTTGGCGCCGGCCACGTCATAGAGGTCGGGCAGACTGCATATCTGGTGGCCAAGTTCGTGGACGATGCCGCCGACGACCGGAAGGGAGACATCCCGGGACTGCACCATCAGCTCCGAAAGCTCTCCGCCGTAAGACCAATGCCCCAGGATAATATCGTTCGAGGCGTAGACGATATGTTCGGCCCCCTCGCCGTCCCACGATTCCCATGCGTGCATCCAGACGGAGGGGGTTTTATCGGAGGCGGATTTCTCATAGCCCGCGAAAAGCAGATAGACGACAAGTTCGTCCGCCGCGATAATACCGTCGCCGTTCTTGTCAAATCTTCCGAAGTCAAGGCCGGTGCGCTTGAGGACGCTGGTCACGAAAGCGACTTCGTTTTTATGCGATTTATAATAATCGCCGCCGTAGGTTTCGTCGCTCAGCAAACGGTCGGGATGCTTTCCCTCGTTGTAATCGGCGGAAGTCATAGTGATCTCGACGATATCTTTTCTGCCCGCCGCGCCGAAGTCGGCCGAGACGATACTCAGCTCTCCGTGCGACTGGTCGAGATAATAGCGGCGGACGGAATGCTCCGCGCCCCATATCTGCGCTCTGGAATCTCCGGCTGTCGACTTAAATTTAATATCCTGAAAGTTGACGCGGATAAACACCGCATCGCGCTCGCCTGAAACGGGATTCGAGGTCCATGTCTTCGCGGCGGCGGCTTTGGCCGAGCTTGTCCTTGAAGAGGCGGGGCCGGCGTATTTTTCCCGCAGCTTGTTCACCGTCTCTTTGGCGGGGATAAAATTCTTAACGGCGCCGTCCGGAGCGGAGGCGCCCTCCGAATAGGGGACCGAGGAGGGCGCCAGTCCGCCCGACGCCGAGGCGAGGGCAAAGACCCAGCAGCCGGTGGCGTCATTCTTCAGCACGGCGTATTTGTCAGATGTTTCGTACCAGTGCATAAATTCGTCTCCGCGCTTCACCGCGGCAAAGCTCCCGCCGTCGGGCTGCGTCAGTGTCGAGCGGCTTTGCAGTGAGGGGCCGGCGTAAGCGGCGGCGGTCGTGACGGCGGCGATGAAAAGCGCCGTTAGGATCCTCTTCAAACTCTTCAAAAGAACACTCCCCATACAAATAAGCTCTGTTTATTTTAGCATATTCAGTATCGTTTCATTTTATGCCATGCCGGCGGCAACATGCCGAACGCACTGAAACCGGGGAGCAGCGGATATCCGGCGGAAGAAACGCCGTTTGGCGGGCAGAGGTGCATTCATCTCGGTTCTCCGGGCAACGTCAGGCAGCCACCCCCCGGCGTTGCCCTTTCTCTTACTTTCTCGCTTCCCTTATCGCCGCGGAGATGCCGGCGAGTCCCGCTCTCAGTTCTTCTTCAAGCGGCCAGGCGTAGCCGATGCGCATGTAGCGGTCGTCGAAGCCGAACCAATGGCCTGGGCCGATATAGGTGCCGTATTTGTCGTTCATGATCTTATAGAACTTTTCCACGTCGACGCCGGCGCTCTCTTTGATGCGCGGGAAGCAGGTGCAGGCCGCGCGCGGCTCCACCCATTCGATGAACTCCTCGTTCGCGACCCACTCTTTGACGATCGCGAAGCGGCCGGCGATCAGCGCGTCGTTCTCCGCGATCCATTCTTTTTTCTGTGAAAGGGCGACATAGCCGATATATTCGTCCACTACGCTGCCGCCGATGCAGACCTGTTCTTTCGCGCAGGTGAGCAGCTCGATCATCTCCTTATCCTGACAGACGGCCCAGCCGATACGGATGCCGGGGATGCCGTAGGTCTTGGAAAGCGAAGAGATCGAGATGACCTTTTTTGATAGCGAGGCGGCGACGGGGAGCCTTTCGTCCTTGAACATATCGCGGTAGGTCTCGTCTACGAGCAGCCGGACGCCATGCTTTTCCGCGATCGCGATGACGCGTTTGAGCTCGCGGAGCCCCATCATCGTCCCCGTTGGATTGTGCGGATTCGTCAGCGAGATGTATTTCGTATCGGGACGGATCAGCGACTCAAGTTTTTCGATATCGACGCGGAAACCCTCTTCAAATTTCTGGTCAAGATAGCTGATATCCGCGCCGATCGCCTCCGGCGTGGCGATATTCGTCCCGTAGTTGGGACGCGCGACGATCATGTGGTCGCCGGGCTCAAGCAGCGACGACGCGACGAGGAAGAGCGCGGAGGCCGCGCCGCCGGTGACGATCACGCAGTCCGGGTCCGTAATGCCCGACTGCTCCGCGATCAGCCTTCTCAGGCGGGGATCGCCGAGATGGTCCCCATAGGGCAGCAGGATATCGTCAAGCACTATCCCCAGGTCCCTGATATTGCGGTCGCGCACGGAGGTCTCGGTGAGATTGTTTTTGATCTTCTCATATCCGAACTGCTCCGGCGATTCCTTCTCGATTGGCATACGCGTATACTTCATTGCCGCACCTCCATAATATAGTTGTTCGTTACAGTTGGATCTCGTTGCATCCCTATGTATTCTATTGAATACAATTGTATTATAATCAAAAAAATTCATTCGTCAACAAAATTGCCTATTGTTTTTATTACATGAACGGAGGTACAATATATACAATGGGATACAATAAAACAATTAAGGGGATTTTTTATGGACAGTTTTCTGGAACAGACGGCGCCGGGCGTCGCCTATACGGAGATAAAGAAGATGATAATGCTCAAAAGACTCACGCCGGGGCAGCGGCTCGCCGAGATATCGCTTTCGCAGGAGATCGGCGTGAGCCGCACGCCGGTGCGGGAGGCGCTGCGCAAGCTCGCATCGGAGGGCTGGCTGAAGATGGTGCCGAACAGCGGCGTATGGGTCGCCTCGCCGACCAGGCGGGAGATCATCAACGCCTACGAGGTGCGCGCGAAGCTCGAACAATGGGGAGCGGAGGCGGCGATGCCCAACGTCACGCCGCTGTTGATATCGCGCCTCGAAGAAAATATCGAAGAGGAACAGGCGGTCTACGACGGCAGGATCAACCCGGACCGCTATTCTGACATTAACAGCAGCTTTCATTTGAGCATCGCCGAGGCGGGAGGAAACGACATCCTCTGCCAGCACATCAGGATCGCCATCAACCGTACCGATATCTATATGATCCTCTACGAAAATTATCTTGACTTCGCCAACAATCGCAGCCTCTCGGAGCATCGGGAGCTGCTGGAACTTTTCAGAAGCCGCGATACGGCGGCGGCGGTGGAAAAGATCGGCATCCACGTACAGAACGGCTTTTCCGATTTGAATATCGGTTACTGACAAATTCATAGAAAAGGGGCAGAAAGATGAAGATAGCCACATTCAAAGTCGAAGAATGGATGAACCTCAACGAAACAAAGGCGAAATACAATATCGCGGAGACCTGCGTCGATTCCGTGAGCCTTGATGAGCTTTTCAGCCTCGCGGGGCGCGACCGCCGGGAATTTTTTGATACGCTCTCCCGCCGGCGCATGACCTACGGCGCAATTTTCGGCGCGGAGGAGCTGAAGGCGGCTATCTGCGGGCTTTACCGCTCCGCCGGCACGGACGATGTCGTCACGACGCACGGCGCGGCGGGGGCAAACCACCTCGCGCTCTACTCGCTAGTCGAACCCGGCGACGCGGTGGTCTCGGTAATGCCGACCTATCAGCAGCTCTATTCGATTCCCGAGTCATACGGCGCAAAGGTGCGCATACTGAAGCTGAAGAGGGAAGAGAACTTTTTGCCGGACCTCGACAGGCTGCGCACGCTCGTCAATGAAAAGACAAAAGTCATTTGCATCAACAATCCCAACAACCCGACCGGCGCGCTGATGCCGGAGGAGACGCTGCGCGGGATCGTCGGGATCGCCCGCCGCGTGGGGGCCTACGTCATCTGCGACGAGGTCTACCGCTTCCTCACACAGGAGGAGGGCTATCCCGAGTCGATCGCCGACCTCTATGAGAAGGGGATCGCCGTCGGCAGTATGTCCAAGGTTTTTTCCCTCGCCGGACTGCGCCTGGGCTGGATCGCGACGCGCAGCAGGGAGGCGATGCGCGAGATATTGCTGCACCGCGATTACGACACGATAAGTTGCGGCATGATCGACGAGGCGCTGGCAACGGTCGCCCTCGAGGCGAAGGAGGCGATCATCGCGCGCAACAGGGCGATCGTGCGCGAAAATCTGTCGATCCTTGACGAATGGATCGCGAAGGAGCCGCGTTTCTCATACGTGAAGCCGCAGTGCGGCACGACGGCGCTGTTATACTGCGATGTCGATATGCCGTCAGAAGAGTTCTGCGCCCGACTGCTCGCGGAGACGGGAGCCTTCCTAACGCCCGGCTCCTGCTTCGACGAAGAGCACTGCTTCCGCATCGGCTACGCCTGCAGTAAGGAAGAACTGAAAGAGGGCCTCGCGAAGCTCAGCGAGTTCGTAAGAGGACTGGTATAAAGGCCGTCTTCACTTCCGCTTAGCAGAGGCGGCGCCGGGCATCGTCGTTTTTAGCGCCATTTGGCCGCCGTTCGGAGAGAAACGATCTCCGCGCGGCGGCCCTTATTTTTACAGAAACACCCCCGCAGCTTTTTACTATGTTATGAGCAAATATAAAAGTCTATAAAAATCAATTATATTTATCCCTTTTTATGTCTCAATATCGACTGTTTTTCTTCCCTTCGCCGTCGGCTCAGCGCTTCTCGCAGCGCCCAGCGATATCCACCCCTCTCGTGTGACCGATAACGCCATATGCGGAGCCCGCGGCGGCGGTTATTTTTATCACACAATTCTCACGCATATTCCGCCTCTTTCACACCGCGCTCACATGATTTCCGTTAAACTCTGCATCGCAAAAAGGGATATGGAGTGTCAGCCCCATATAACCACTGCGAAGGGAGACAAAAAATGATCGAGTTCAAGGGCATATACAAATCCTACAAAAACAAGCCCGTTCTGGTAAATGCCAATTTGACCATCAGGGACAATGAATTTTTCGTCCTGATTGGTTCCAGCGGCTGCGGCAAAACGACTCTTCTGAAGATGATAAACAAGCTCAACAGTATCGATAGCGGTGATATTCTTATAGATTCCACCTCTGTAAGCGAGATACCGGTCTCAGAGTTGCCCAAGAAGATCGGCTACGTAGTGCAGGAGGGAGGGCTCTTTCCCCATATGACCGTCGGAGAAAATATTGCGCTGACAATAAAGATGGCGGGATTCACGGAAGAGCGCGTCACCGCGCGGACGAATGAAATGCTGGAGATGGTGGCGCTGGAGCCCGGCAGTTACCGCGGGCTTTATCCCTCCCAGCTTTCCGGAGGACAGCGCCAGCGGGTCGGCGTGGCGCGCGCCTTCGCGCCGGACCCACCGGTCATCCTGATGGACGAGCCGTTTTCCGCGCTGGACCCCATAACACGCGGCGAGTTGCAGGACGAGGTCTTTAAGCTGCAAAAGCAGACGCGCAAGACGGTGGTCTTTGTGACCCACGATATGGACGAGGCGATCAAGCTCGCCGACCGGATCTGCGTCATCCAGGCTGGGCACGTCGTTCAGTGCGACAATCCCGAAGATATCCTGAAACACCCGGCCAACCACTATGTGGAGGAGTTCATCGGCAAGAACAAACTATGGAGCAACCCCGAGTTCGTCAAGGCGGAGGACATCATGCTGAAACGGCCGGTGCAGGCGACGGAGGACCGCAGTGTGGTACAGGCGATCTATATCATGAGCCACTACAACGTCGACAGCCTCCTCGTCACCGACAACGACAGGCTGAAGGGCATCGTCTGGCTCGCAGGCCTGCGGAATGTGAAGAATGATAACGACAGGATAAGCGACTATATATCGGACGATTATATCTCGGTCTTCACCGATACCTCGCTGAAAAAGATCATTTCCACCATCGACTACAACATCTCAGGAGTAATTCCCGTGACCGATCATGACTCACGGCTGCGGGGGTTCCTCACAAAGGGAAGGCTGCTCTCCGTGCTGAGCAGGCAGTTCAGCCCAGAGGGTTCCGCCGAAGAGAGGAGTGGCGTAATTGACTGATTTCCTGGCACTGCTGGCGGCGAAGCACAGCGAACTGCTGCGGCTTTTCATCGACCATATGAATATGACGATCATGGCGGTATTCATCTCGCTGTTGATCGGGATACCTGTCGGCATCGTCATCACACACAGCAGGCTCGCGACACGTATCGTCATCGGCCTTGCCAATATCATGCAGTCGATCCCCTGCATCGCGCTGCTGGCCTTCTCCGTCCCCTTTGTGGGGATTGGAGCGAAGCCGGCGGTCATGATGGTCATCATCTACGCGCTGCTGCCCATCATAAAGAATACCTACACGGGCATCATGAGCATCGACCCGAAGACGATAGAGGTGGCGCGCGGCATGGGGCTGACGAAGTGGCAGCGCATGTTCCGTATTGAACTGCCGCTCGCAGTGCCCTTCATCATGGCCGGCATCCGCATATCCGCCGTCGCGGCGGTAGGCACGATGACGATCGCCGCCTTCGCGGGCGCAGGCGGCCTGGGATGGTTCATAAATCTCGGGCTGAACTCACAGGACATCGGCCTCGTACTTCTCGGCGCCATTCCAGCCTCGCTGATGGCGCTCGGCATAGACCTTCTGCTTGGGCAGCTAGAACACGCGGTGACGCCCGAGGGGCTACTGCCACCCAAGCAGATACAGAATATCCCAGCGAAAAAGCGCCGCCGCAGGCAGATTGCCGTCTTTGCGCTCTGCGGCCTGCAGGTGCTGCTTCCCGCCGCCTCCGCCCTCTCGGGATATCTGAGCGAGCGCGGCGAAAGAAAGATCTCCGTGGCTTCCGGCAACTTTACGGAGGCGATGATACTCGGCTATATGTACAGCGAGCTAATCAAAGCCAACAGCGACGTCAAGGTAGAGGAGCGTTTTAACCTAGGCGGCGCGGTACTCTGCTTTAACGCGCTCAAAAATGGCGACGTGGACATGTTCGTCGAATATACCGGCAGCATCCTGCCAAACTACTTTCACATGGAATTCGCGAGCACGGATCCGCAGGCCGTCTATGAAAAATCCAAAGAGCTGCTAATGAAGGAACACGGCATCGCCGTCTCAAGGCCGCTCGGCTTCAACAACACCTATGTGATGGGAGTGCGCCCCGAGACGGCGAAACGCTACGGTATCCGCACCCTCTCCGAGATGATGGGAGTCGCCGATAAACTGCGGCTCGGCTGCACGGTCGGCTTCGTCCAACGCGGAGACTGCCTGCCGCTCATGAAAAAACGCTTTAAAAAAGACTTCAAGTCCGTCACGGGACTGCAGGAGAGTATCCGCTACCGCGGGCTCGAGGCACAAGAGGTGGATGTGATCGACGCCTTTTCGACCGACGCCCATCTGACCAAGCAAAGGGTAACGCTGATGGAGGACGACATCAACTTCTTCCCGCCCTACTACGCGGTGAACCTTGTACGGCAGGATACCTTTGAAAAATACCCCGAACTGGAAGGGTTACTGTCAAAAATGGAAGGACTGCTTAACGAGGATACGATGCGCGCGCTCAACGCCAAGGTGGACATTGGCTACCAAGACGCAAGAACTGTGGCGCGTGAGTTCCTCTGGGAAAAGGGGCTCATCGTAAAATAAAGGCCGGGGATACCGGCATTGAGCAGGAGGCCTCCCATTAATTGAGAGGCCGTCCTTTTGTGGAACACCAAGCAAACCTGCTCAGCTCCTTACTCCCTGCGGTCACGTTCGCCGGCAGTCTGCTTATCACACCACCGTACGTACCGTTCGGTATACGGCGGTTCGGTAACGCGAACGCATTGCCTCGTATCTTTTGGATATGTCGTCATAGCCTTGGGATACGAGGTATTCGTTTGTCAAAGAGGTTAGCAGCACCGGACTGCGTGATATTTTCCAGTAGCCGAGTCTGCTGTTGGCCCAGCGCCATGCCTGACTGTTTTCAACTCCCAGTTTCACAAGATTATCGTGTTTCGCACCTATTTTCTTCCACTGTTTCCAGTAGATTTGTCGTATGCGGCGGCGCATCCATTCTGAGATGTCTTTTATTGGGTTCTTCATGTCTGCTATGGAATAGTATCCCAGCCAGCCCGTCGTGTATCTTCTGAGGCGGAACAGTATCGTCTCCATTGAATGGCTCCGTCCGCGCGAGGTGATTCTGCGAATCTGGTATTTGAAGCGTTTTAGGCTTTTGGCGTGGGCGCGGATTCCGACTTTTCCCTCTGTTGACTTTGAGTTTCATTGTCTCTTCGAGGTATTTCACGCATCCTGCCATTACTCTTTGAGCGGCTCTTTTGGTCCTGACGTAGATGTTGCAGTTGTCGGCATATCTTACGAATTTATGGCCTCTGCTTTCGAGCAGTTTGTCAAATTTCGCAAGGTCTAGGTCTACAGACACCGTGTTTCTCCTCATATATTCGCCGCATTTACACCACGGGATTCGTGCAGTGTTGAATTTCGTCTTGTACCGCAAACTCGTCCGTCCCGCAAATGCCTTATATGCGATTCCTGTTCGTTGAACCGAGGGGTTGCCTCCGGCTTCTTTCAGATTCCACTTCACGATGAACACTGTTGCCTTTGGCTAACATAAGCAAACTACCAGCGAATGCGACCATAGTGAGTAAGGAGCAGAGCAGGCCGTTTATAAGTAGGCGTCCAAATCACCGATTTTGTGATTTGTGACGATCACTTAGTAGTTCCTTCAGTATGTTCTCAAGTTCCCGCTGCAAAGCTTGTGGCGGACTTGCACCGCTTAGCCTATGTACATATCGCGCGCACGGTAAAAGAAAAAGGGCAGGCGGCGTACCGTCTGCCTTTTCTCTTTTTTTATAAATATCAGGAGCATACGCCGACGGGATTCTTCATTACCTTTCCCGACCTTATCACCCACGCCGGAACCAGTTCCCGCGGCGCGGCCGTCAGAGGGTCCCGCTTAAAGGCGATCAGGTCAGCCTCCTTACCGATATCCAGCGTTCCGGTCTCCCCATCGATACCACAAAGAGAAGCGCCTCCCAGCGTGGCTGTCAGCAGCGCCGCGCGCCTCTCCATGCCCGCCCTTTCTAAAAAGACTATCTCTTCCGCAATACAGCCATGGTTCGTGTCGTTGCCCACGGCAAGGTTGATACCGAGCTCAACGGCGCGCCGCACCACGGATAGGTAGTTGGCGTAGGCGGCTCCTGCCTTTTCGCGCATAAAGGAGGAATTTTCCGCGCAGTCGCGTATCGCCCGCTGGATACCGCTTGTGACGACTAGCCAGGTGCCACACTCTCTCATCATTAGCAGCTGTTCTTCTGTGAGGAAGCACCCATGCTCCACAACGTCAACCCCCGCCTCGATCGCCCATGTCGCTGCCTTGCCGCCATGGGTATGAGCACCTATTTTTTTGCCAGCCGCGTGCGCCTCGTAGATCATCGTCTCGATCTCTTCCTTCGTCATCTCAGGAGTTATAGTTCCGGTAAGGTGTGAAGTGGCTCCGCCGCTGATAAAAATTTTTACAAAATCGACCCCAGCCTTGAGCTGACGACGGGCTGTCTTTCTCACCTCCGCCACTCCGTCGGACTCCTCGCCCATGTACCACATGTGGCCGCCAGTACGCATTATGCCAGGCCCCGCGACCAAAAGACGCGGACCGGGAATCAATCCCTCGTTTATTCCACGTTTAACGGCAAAATCAACATATCCACGTTCTCCGGCGTCACGGACCGTCGTCACGCCTGATAGGAGGGCCGCACGCGCGTTTTTTGCTCCGACAAGCGCTTGATAGCCAAGATGCTCCCCGATCTGCTGAATTTCATCTCCCACATCGAAGCAAAGATGGTTATGTGCGTCAACAAAACCAGGCAGTATATACAACCCTGAAAGATCAATGTCGCCCTGACCTATCGCACCCTCAATATAAGATATTTCATCTATCTTCCCGTCTTTAACGATGATATCTTTGTCCATTTTTCCCTCGCCAGTGACGAGGTTAAGGACACAGCCACACCTAATCTTCATGATCGTCAGAATCCTTTCCCAGCAGATAGTAGATTACCGAGACTCCAGCTATCATCAGAGGGATTATTATTGATATCAGCCAAGCGTGAAACTCCATATCCATCATCCTTTCTATAAAATGGACGGGCAGGCAATCCGCCGAGTCAGCGAACCGACTGGAATTCCTCAACTACCCGCTCCAACTGTTCGGCGTTATAATCCTTCGAAACGGCCTTCAGTTCGCGCCGGATCTCGTCCTGCGGCAGCGGTTCGGTTACGAGGCTCACGATCACCCCGGCGGCCAGCGAGAGCAGGAAACCGATACAGCCCTCGTGGATATTCGAGGCCTTTGCCATGCCGGTGACATTCCAGGTGACGCTCATCACGAAACCTGTGAACATTGCGGCAATCACGCCTCCCTCGGTAAGACGCTTCCAGTAGAGGGAAAGAATCAGCGCGGGACCGAAGGTCGCAGCAAGACCGCCGGAAGCGAAAAGCATGACGGTCATGATCGAGCGGCCGCCGGAATTTACCGCGAGGAAGATCCCCACAATGGCGATAAAGAGAACGGAGAAACGGGAAACATTAACCAGCCGCTCTTTTGAGGCGTTTTTATCTAAACAGGCGTGATAAAAGTCCTCGCTGAGGGTGGATGCGGCACTCAGTAGGCAGGAATCGACGGTGGACATGATCAGCGCCATCAGCGCCGCAAGCATGATGCCCGAGAACCAGGGATTGAGCACTCCCGTCAGCAGACGACCGAAGATCGTTTCGGGGTCGGGGATGTCCGGGAAGTATATACGCCCCACCCAGCCGATGAGGTAACCGGTCCAGTAATTGAGGAGGAAGCCAAACATGCCGATCATTGCCATCTTACGCGTCGACTTTGAATCTTTGACGGCAAAGTAGCGTATTGTGTCATGCGGACGTCCGATGCACTGAAATCCAGTCGTCCAGTAGGCAAGGATCAGCGGGAAGGTCGCCCACTCGGCAGAGACCAGTTTCGGATCTATCGCCGCCAGCTTCGAAGTGACACTCGTCCAACCGCCGACGTCATAAATCATATAGAGGCAGAGCGTCACCGAACCAACCAGGATAACGATACCCTGCACAAAGTCCGTCCAACAGACGGCGAGGAATCCGCCAATAAGACAATAAAAACCGACGACCGCCGCCGTTATCAGGATCGCCTGGATATTAGTCAGACCAAAAAGCGGCATCATCGATTTTGAAGCGGCCATATATTGGGTCGCAACCGAGACCGACATGAACATCACGACGGCGAGCGAGGCGACAACACGAATCATATTGCCGCGCGCGCGGACGCGGCGCACAAAATATTCGGGATAGGTGATCGCTCCCAGAATTCCCGAGTAATTCCGCATTCGCTTACCGATCATCAGGAAGGCAATCAGCATGAAGAAAAGGTTACTAGCGTGCATGAACCAGGACGAGGGACCGATGGCATAGCAAAGCCCGGCCATCCCCGTGAATATCCATCCGCTAGAGCCAGAGAACATCAGGCTGATGCCAGCGACCCAGGGATTGAGGCTTCTGCCGCCGAGATGAAAGCCCTCCATCGTCTTCGTAAAACGGAAGGTATATATCCCGATGGCGATCAGAGCAATGAGATAAAGAACGAAAGGCACTACCAAAGGCAACTTATCTAACATGAAAAACCCTCCTTAAAAAATTTATAGTTATGGCATGCTGACATAAATACTATTTAGTTAAATAAATACCACCTCCGCATCATGACAATAAAAGAACAAGACCCCAACATCTCTGTTGGAGCCTTGTCCTTGCAAATGAGAGAGGGAGGCTCTCCCTAAAAGACAAATCAGCAGATTTAATACGGCTTCATTAATTTATAAGTCAATACTACACTATTGGTTCAAATAATTCAAGTAGCTTTTTTCAGCTTCAATGATCGCCGCCACGATCGTCCGCTTGCCTCTGCAAAAATATCTTGCCTCAAATTCCCTGATCCCCACACCGACGCCACCTTCACGAATATTTTTACCGACAAAGACCGAGCGAAGAAAACGGGAGCTCAACTCCGTCAAGAAGGTGGAGGAGACATCAACTATCTCCCAGCTTTCGGGATCAACCTCGAAGCCGATCCCAAAATATTTGAATATCTCATGTCCGGGCGTCCCCTGGGGAAACTGCGAGTACCCCCCAAATAGAAACGTCTTTTTTCCCATGCCGCAACCATCCTCTCTTTATCTCGATGCGCTAAGAAAGCGTCAATTAACACCCGCTATACGAAAACATATTATACCTTTTTTGTAGGCGTGCAGGCAGAAGTGCCTTTAATGAAGGGCATTTTTTCTCTACAGTTCACTTTCGTCCAAAGACGAAAAATATCGTATGGCTAAACCAATGGCGGACAGGGACGGAATCTGAAATGTCAATAAAGAAGGGGGCCTCCTGCGCTTTTATTTTCCCTATCTCCGTATATAATAAAATCGTTCACGCGCCATGTAATCGGACTTTCGCCGCGTGTGCGGGAGGTTTAATTTATGTTGATCGATAAGCTCTGTATAATCGGAAACGCGCGGACGCAGCAGAAGAACCCTATCACCGCGCGCTTTTCGCACTTTTTTATTGTCTTCATCGTCGAAGCCGGTACGGGAAAGATCGTCGACCTTGACGTGACGGTGATGCTGCCGGCGACCAGCAATTTTATCAAAGAGCTTTTCCTCGGCCGTTCGCTCGCGGAGGTGGACAAGGAGCTGCTGGAACTCATCCGCGGTTCATACCTCGCCTCTTCGCAGAAGGCGATCCAGATGGCCTACATGGAGGCGGTAAAAAAGTACCGCACCTGGCTCAGCGCTCACGGCCCCGCGGCTTCCGGAAAAACGAAGATGGCGGTTGACGGGGAAGAAAAATAATATATAATCGTGCGCACAGGGGGACGGCAAAACGCCCTCCGAGAAAAAACTGAATAACGACTGCCTTGTCAGTTGACCCGCGCGTTCAGCGCGGGGATATAATCTGAGAGATCCAGCCAAATTAACGCCGGAAGGCGTTTAGTTTGTGCTGGATTTTTTGTTTTTACCGGTTATCAGAACGGATGCCGCCTCTCGGCCGGCAAGGCAGCGGCAAAAAGGAGTTATTGGAGAAAAAATGAGATCATCGACCGCAAAATTCAAAATGCCGCACACATACGTACTGCTCTTTTATATCGTCGCGGCGGCCTGTCTGCTGACCTGGATCATTCCGGCAGGCGAATTCCAATATCAGTCCGTCGACGTAAACGGCACGATGAGGAATATCGTCGTCCCCGGTTCCTTCCGCTATCTCACCGATGCGAGCCCTGTCGGCATCCTCGGCTTTTTCAGCTCCTTCCAGCGCGGCATTATAGAGGTGGCGGACCTGGTGGCGCTCATTTTCATCGTCAACGCCGCCTTCGCCCTTGTCATCAAGACGGGATCTTTTGAAAAGATGCTGGGCACGCTGCTGCGAAAGCTCGAAGGGCGTGAGAACATCGTCGTCGTCATCTTCTACCTCTTCTTCGCTCTCGGCGCGAGCCTCTTCGGCATGTGGAACGACTTCAACGGCATGATACCGATCATGGTCGGCGTCGGCGTGGCGATGGGCTATGACGCGATGTTCGGCTTCGCGGTGGTCATGCTCGGCATCGGGGTCGGCTTCGCCGCCGCATTGACAAATCCATATACCATCGTGGTGGCGCAGTCGATCGCCGGCATCCCGCTCTATTCCGGATTCGGCATGCGTATCGCGATCTTCGTCGTCTTCTCGGCGATCGCGCTCTGGTGGATATTCCGCTACGGCAGGCAGATAAAAAAAGATCCCTCGCGCTCGCTCGTCCCGCGCGGCGAGGCGCTATTTTCCTACGACAGCGAGGAGCTTAAAAGGTTACAAATGGGACGGCGGGAATCCGCTTCGCTCGCCGTTATTTTTATAAGCCTGACCCTCATCTTCTACGGCTGCCTCTATCTGGGCTGGGGCAACACGCAGCTTACGGCGGTATTCCTCCTGATGGGGATCGCGGTCGCCCTCATTTTCGGCTGGAGCGCCGACAAGATCGCGGAGGAGCTGCTTGCCGGGGCGCGCGCCATCGTCTTCGGCGCGCTGATCGTCGGCGTGGCGCGCGCGATCCTCGTCGTCATGCGCGACGGGCATATTATAGACACGATCATCAACTTCATGGCGGCGATGATAGAGGGCACGCCGCCGATCATCGCGGCGGAGGGAATGCTCTTCATCCAGACCTTCATCAACTTCGCCATCCCCTCCGGCAGCGGGCAGGCGGCGACGATCATCCCGATAATGGCGCCGCTCGGCGACGTCGCGGGGCTTTCTCGCGAGGTCACGGTGCTCGCCTTCCAGCTTGGGGACGGTTTTTCAAATCTGCTGTGGCCGACATGCGGCATCGCCACCGGCTGCGGTATCGCGGGCATTTCACTCTCAAAGTGGTGGAAGTTCTTCCTCAAGCTCTTCGGCATCATGTGGCTCGCGATGATGCTCTTCATCGCCGCGGCGGTGCTGATTAAATTTTAAGGGGGCCTGGTCCATGGATATCAGAGAAAAGATCGCGAAAATATTGCCGGAGATAACGGCATTCCGGCGCGCGCTGCACGAATATCCCGACCTTTCGGGCGAAGAGGGGCCGACCTGCACGCGCATCTCGGAGGCGCTGGCCCGTTACGGGATCGGACATAAATTGACGCTCGACGGCACGGCGGTCATAGCGGCGATCGCCCCGAGGGAAGGGGCGAAGACCGTGGCGCTGCGCGCCGACACCGACGCGCTGCCTCTCACCGAGGATACGGGACTGCCCTTCGCCTCGCAAAAGAGAGGCGTAATGCACGCCTGCGGCCACGACGTCCATACCGCCGTCGCCCTCGGCGCGGCTGTCGTGCTCAAAGAGATGGAGGCGGAGCTGCCGGGAAATGTAAAGATATTCTTTCAGCCCGCGGAGGAGGGCACGGGAGGGGCCGAGCGCATGATCACGGCGGGCTGCCTCGAAGCGCCTTACGTCAGCCGCGTGCTCGGGCTCCACGTCAACCCCTCCGTCCCCGCCGGAAAAGCCGCCTTCAAGTTCGGCAAGATGCACGCCGCCTCCGACGAATTCACGCTCATACTACACGGGCGCGGCTGCCACGGCGCGCATCCCGAAGAGGGCTGCGACGCGGTGGCGATGGCCGGGCAGCTCATCTCCGCGCTCCAGAACATTACGAGCCGAAACCTCTCGCCGCTCGACTCCGCCGTGGTCACCGTGGGAAAGATCGCGGGCGGAACAAAGGGGAATATCATCGCCGACCGCGTCGAGATGGCGGGCATCATGCGCTCGCTCAGCGAAGAGACGCGCCTGCTGCTGCGCCGCCGCGTACAGGAGACCGCGGATGGCGTCGCGCGCGCTTTCGGCGGGGAGGCGGAGCTGATCCTGCGCCCAAGCTACGGCGCGCTGATAAACGACGACGCCGTGACGGAAATCGCCGTCGATTCGGCACGCGCGGCGATCGGCGCGGAGAACGTCGTCATAAAAAAAGAACCGACCTTAGGCACGGAAGACTTTTCATACTTCGCCGCGGCACGCCCCTCCTGCTTTTATGAGCTGGGCTGCGGCTTTTCCGATAGAGAAACAAACTTTCCCCTGCACAGCGCGAGGTTTGAAGCGGACGAACGCTGCATAATGACCGGCGTCGAACTTCAGGTCCGAGGGGCGCTCGCGCTGCTGACAAAAAACTGATTCCGGCAGCCTGACATACGGAACAGAGAGAAAAAGAGACTTCCGAAAATTGACGGGGAGTCTCTTTTCTCATTTACGGGCCTATCCTGATCAGCCGGCGGCGCGGTCCCTCGCCGCGGCCAGCAGCGGGGCGATGTCGCCGTCTATGCAGAGTGCGCGTTCCCCCAGCTCGGCGGGCGCGAAGGCCTCGCCGCGGTTCGCGCAGATATAGAGCGAATCAGGGTTTGCCAACGCCATCCGCCAGAAGGGATACTTTATTATCCCGGGGGTATTGCCGCCCACGCCAAGCTCGAGAAATACCACGCGCAGGCCCTCCGTGCGCCGCGGAAAGGCCAGATAGCGCCCCTTCGCAGCGTGCCAGGCCGCGTCCTCGACAAAGCTGCCGTCAACGCGGAGGTTCATGGCCAGCGGCGCGCCGCAGCGCGGGCAGCGGGGAACCAGCGCCTGCGGCACGCGCATCTCCCGCTGCGAGGCGGCCATCCGCCGCACCGCCGTCTCATTGCCGTAGGTCATATCATGACAGGGACGCGAACACTGCCAGAGGCCGTAATCGCCCTGTGTGGGAAAGAGGCGGTCCGCCTCAAAGCCAGCGTCGGCAAAGAGGTGGTCTACGTTCGTCGTCAGGACAAAATGGTCCCTCCCCCGCACCGCCGCCAACAGGTCGCGATATGGGGCGCCCACCGGCCGGTCGTAGCGGTTGAGGCAGATGTGGCGGCTCCAGTAGGCCCAGTGCTCCTCAAGCGAAGGATAGCGGTGGAAGGCCGCCGAATACATGTCGGTGAAGCCGTATTTCGCGATAAAGTCGGCGAAGTTTCGTTCAAAGCGCGGCCCCGAATAGACGAGCCCCGCGGCGGCGGAGAGGCCGGAGCCGGCGCCCACGAGGACGGCATCCGCGCCCGCCAGCGCTTCCCGCAGCCGTTCCGCGGGCTCAGCGCAGCAATGTCGCGTATATTTCACGGTCGATATCCTTGAATACATTAAATATCACCCTCATCCCCGCGTTCTTTTCCCGGAGAAATTCCCGCACCGTCTCCACCGCGATCTTCGCCGCCGCCTCGTTGGGAAAGCGGAACTCTCCCGTCGAAATGCAGCAGAAGGCGACGCTCCGCAGTTTGTTTTCTTTCGCGAGCTTCAGGCAGGAGCGGTAGCAGGAGGCCAGTTCGGCACAATCCCGCCCGGTCGGCTCGCCGTCGACTATCGGCCCGACGGTGTGGATCACATAGCGGCTCGGCAGATTAAAGGCCGAAGTGATCTTCGCGCCTCCCGCCGGCTCCGCGTGCCCCTGCCGCCTCATGATCTCATGACAGGCGAGCCGCAGCTGGATGCCGGCGTATGTGTGTATCGCGTTGTCAATGCAGCGGTGGCAGGGCACAAAGCAGCCAAGCAGCGCGCTGTTGGCGGCGTTGACGACGGCGTCCGCCGCCAGCGTCGTGATATCGCCCTGCCAGAGGCAGATGCCGTCCCCCGCCGTCGGAGCCAGTTCATCAGCCGGTACGGCGCCCCTGGCAGACAGTTCTTCCTTAAGATAGGCGTCCTGTACCGCCAGCAGTCTTTCGCCGGCGGCCCGCGGCGGGCGCAGATTGAAGAGCGCGCGAAGCAGCCTCTGTTTTTCCTCCGTATCCGCGGGAACTTTCAAACCGGCATACTTTGGCTCTTCCGCCGCCAAAGCCCAGATAAGGTAATCGAGCCGTTCCTCCTGTGTCATGATCTTTCCTCTCAAGCCATCGCCGTGCTTCTATACTTCGTTAGCCGAAGAAAAAACGCGCCGTCATATCAAGATAATTTTCACCGCCGTAATTTCCATAGCGCTCTTTGACCGCGGCTTTGAAGCTATCAGCGCCGGCGCAGCCGGAAGCGATCTCCGTGAGCGCCTCCAAATAGGCGATCTTCGTCTCGACATCCTTCAAATCCTCGGGGGTGTAGTGCGAGGTGAGCACCAGCCGGTACCCCTTCGCGAGGAAGCCTTTCAGCCGGCCGATCATCGCCCCGGCGTGCGCCGCGCCGGCCACGATCGAGTGGCAGTCGTGGCCGAGCATATGTGTGTAGACGGCCTCGATCTCCGGTATCTCGACGTCAAAAGCCTCGTGCGTGGGAATGATATTGAAACGGATGCCGCCGATCGTGACCTCGCCGGACTCGACATAGTCCGTCACCTGATGGACGGCATTGTCGAAGGCCGCGCCAAAGGCGTCCGTAAAGCTGTCGATGAGCGCTTTGCCGCCGCCGCGATGTCCGTACTTATCGGCCTGCCTCGTCGCGTAACGCTTCACGCCGGGAAGGAAACCGCCGCCCGCCATGTGATAGGCCAACAGCAGTCCCGCGACCGCAAGCCCCGTACCGGCGATATATCCTTCCAGCTCCCTGTCATTATCAAAGAAACAGGGCGACTCGATGACGACGGCCTGCCCTTCCTTTTCAACGACGAACACCTCGTCCGCGAGAAAGTCGTTGGTCCGGTAAGCGTGGAGCTTCATGCCGCCGAAATCATAAAGGTTTACTTCGCCCTTCGCGAGAGTAATTTTTTCAAAACAGTTTTTGTCCATATCGGGTCCCTCCTAATTATCTCAGAATCTCCGGCCCGCGCCGGAGCGTGACTATAAGATAATCCTATCGGTTCCCGTCGTAAAGTAAGCACAATATTGTATTGTAGTTACCTTTTAGATACTAATAGGCGGTGAGCGGCGTTTCTCCCTCTCCACGCGAGATCACCGGCAGCAGCAGCGTAAATACAGTGCCGTCCGCGCCGCTCTCCGCCGTCACCTTCGCCCCGTGGATATCGGCGATCTGTTTCACGAGCGCGAGGCCGAGCCCCAGGCCGCCGCCGGAACGTGATTTCTCCAGGCGGTAGAAGCGCTGCCAAATCTTTTCAAGTTCGGCGCGGGGGATGCCGGGGCCGTTGTCGGAGACGCAAAGCCTTATCGCCTCCGGCTCCCTGCGAAGCGATACGCGCACCAGGCCGCCGCCGTACTTGAAGGCGTTCTCCAGCAGGTTGCCGGTCAGGCGCGAGATGAGCGCCACGTCAAAATCCGCGTATATACCACCTTCGATCTCCGTCTCCAACGCCGCGTCTTTCCAGAGGAGCCGCGACTCGCGGCATACGACGCTGACAAGTTCGCTCAGGTCGGCGTGCTCAAAGGAGGCTTTCGCCGTGCCCTGCTCAAGCCGAGTTATCTGGAGCAGCGCGCCGATGAGCTTCGACATCTTCAGCGCCTGACGTTTGATCGCCGCGATCCCCTGCGCGTATTCATCTCTCTCGCGCCCGCCCTTCTCAAGCGCTTCGCACTGCGCGAGTATCACCGCCGTCGGCGTGCGCAGCTCATGGGAGGCGTCGGAGGCGAACTGTTTCTCCGCCTCAAAAGAGGCCTCAAGGCGTCGGAACATATTATCGAAGGAGGAGGCGATCCTGTGTATCTCGTCATCGCGCGGCGGCAGGCCGATACGCGCCGAGAGGTCGCGCCCTTCGCTTATCGCGTCCGCCGCGGCGATGATCCTCTCTATCGGGAGAAAGGCGCGCCTGGCGATCAGGTAGCCGCCGCCCGCGGCGAGCAGGACAAGCAGCGGCAGGATAAAGAAGGCGAGCCGGGCGGCGATGAGAGGAAAGCCCCCGACGGCGGAAACGGGAAGCACCCCGCGCAGCCACAGCGCGCCTCCATCCAAGCGCCGGTCATAGAGGTAAAAATCTCCGCCGGGACAGGCGACAATGTAGGGTTCGCCCTCCAGGAAAGGTTCGCCGGGATTGAATCCGGGCGGTACGCGCCCATGGAGCAGGAGCCCCGCGCCAGAGTAGACCAGCGTGTAGGCGCCGCCCGCGTAGGGTTCAAAATCGTCGCCGACGTCCAGGCCGTCTCTGCCGAACTTGATCTCATCCGCATTGTCGTCCACCGTTTCCTCGAGACGGCTCAGCGAGTAGCTCTCCATCAGCGAGCCGCCCACCGTGATGATAAAGCCGAGAGACGCCGCCGTTATCAGCAGCATCAGAAGCGTGAACCATATAGTAACGCGCGCCTTCACCGAGAAACTCTTCATTCAGTCTCCCTCAGCGTCCAGCCCGCGCCCCACACCGTGTGGATCAGCTTCTTTTCAAAACCGTCGTCTATCTTCCGGCGGAGATAGCTTATATATACGTCGACGACATTTGAGCCGCCGTCATAGTCATAGTTCCAGACATTGTTCTCTATCCTCTCCCGCGAAAGCACCGCGCCGCTGTTCCTCGCCAAAAATTCAAGCACTGCGAACTCCTTCGCGGAGAGCGCCAGCTCTTTGCCGTCCCGCGATACCCGGTGCGAGACCGTGTCGATCTTAAGTCCGCCTATTTCGATAACCGTGCTCTTCACGCCCGCGTACTTGCGCGTGACCGCGCGGACGCGGGCCAGCAGCTCGGGAAAGGCGAAGGGCTTTATCAAATAGTCGTCGGCGCCGAGATCGAGACCCCTGACCCTGTCGTCGACGCTGTCGAGGGCGGTCAGAAAAAGTACCGGCGCGGCGATCCCCTCCGCGCGCATCTGCCGGACGACCTCATGTCCGCTCATGACGGGCATCATCACGTCGAGGACGACGGCGTCATACTCCGCCGAGCGGATGAAATCCATCGCCTCGCCGCCGTCATGGCAGCGGTCAACACTATAGCCGGCCTCCTCGAGAGACTTCGCGATCAGGCGGTTCAAGTCCCTTTCGTCTTCCGCGACAAGTATTCTCATAAAAACGCCTTCCTTTCGCGGCAAATAAGACAGGGGAGGACCGATCCCTCAGTCCTCCGCTGAAAATACTAGTTGCCTATCTCCCACTTGAGCACTTCTCCGCTTTTAGCGTCTATCTTGAAATCATACTCTTTCATATTATAGAAAATCTCGCCCTCGTAGACCTGCCGCCCGTCGTCATTATCGAGCTTGAACTTCCTGAGATCGCTCTCCTTGGCGCCCGCGACCCTCGCCAGGGCGATACTCTTAGCCTTCGCATCGCCGATCAGGCCGGCCGGCCCCGCAGTCTGCGGTGTTGCGCGGTTCTTCTCCTCACGCGAAAATTTGAGCACCTCGCCGGTCTCCGCGTTTATGTCGTACTCATACTCCGTGCTGCCCACATAAAACTCCAGCTCATATTCGGTGTGGTTATACTTCTTGTCGAGCTTCATTTTTTTAAACTGGACCTGCTGCGGATTCACTCCGGCGTGTTTAAAGGCGATCTCCTTCGCCTTCGTCTCGCCGATCAGCTTCGCTGCTTCGGCCGAAACCGCCGCCATTCCCAGAGATAGGGCCACCGCCGCGATCGCGGCCAAACTGATTATTCTTTTCATCTTTACTTCCTCCTTGCTGTAGCTTTGAAATCTCTTTAAAGTAAGTATATAAGGGAATTATTAAAAAATCATTAAGGTAACGGCGGGTTTCGTCAAAATCATTACGGCGCGGCAAAGGGCTCCCCTGCGCCGGAGAGGCATACCGGCGTCGGGGAGCCCTTTTTGTCTATATTAAAGACGCAGCGGTTCCGGAGCCGCGCCTGTTAATATCCCGTTACTTACCCTCGAACTGCGCCGCTTCGCTCTTGAGATAGACCTGCGGCTCCTCCGGCAGCTTGAAGAGCGGGATGTAGCGGTCCCAGCCGGTGAAGGTGAGGATCAGCATCGAGGCGACGGCGATCATCGAGAAGTAGTTGTGCGTGATGATGTCCCCAGCCGTGATGCCGGTCGCCAGCGGATAGACGGAGGCGCTGATGCCGAGGAAGAATCCCATATAGCAGTGCCACGGGATGAGCTGTGAGCCGAGGACTCCCATCGCGTCCGAGAAGGTCGCGTTCCTCAAGGCCAGCGTGTACATGTCCTCCTTGGAGGCAACGACGTTTTCTTCCGTGATGCCTTTGATGATCGGGCCGATGGTGACGATCTGCGCCATTTCATCGGAGAGGGCGGCGTTGCCGAGCAGGCAAAGAACGGAGTTCGCGAACATCAGGTGGCGGACCTTATGCACCATGCGCGCGATCAGGACGGCTATGGGGTCGAAGGCGTTCATCTTGCGCATGACGCCGCCGAAGGCGCCGACCCAGAGCATCATCGCGATGGACCAGCCGCCGGCGTCCGAGAATCCCGTATAGACCACGTCGAAAAATCCGTTCAGCCCCGTCACGGTGCCGGAGATGAGCCCGAAGACCAGCGAAAAGAAGATGCCTGATCCTAAGCAAATAAGCGTGCTGTAACCTTTGACCGCGGTACCAATGACTATGATAAGGGGAATGACCATGTAATAGGGCACGCCCTCCTTAACAAGGTTCAGCAGGGTGACCGCCGATGGGCGTTCCTCGCCGAGCTTCTGCCAGACGTCGGCGGGGATCTGCGCTATCGCGTCGGAGGCCTGCGCCGCCTCTCCGGATAGTCCCAGTGAGGCGATATAAAATACGATCGCGCCGCTGATGAGGCAAAGCAGCGACCATACGCCCTGATGGCGTACACGCTTGATGACCTCGACCTGCTGTATCCCGGAGCTGACGATCGTCGTATCAGAAATGAGTCCGATATTGTCGCCGAAGCAGGAACCGCCGGCGATCGCGCCTATCGTCAGCAGTATATTGCCGCCGACGATATGGTTGAGCCAGAGGAAGATCGGCGCGCAGGCGGCAAAGGTGCCCCAGGAAGTGCCGGTGGCCGTCGAAAGCACACAGGTCAGAAGGAAGGCGACGACGGCGATGCTCCGCGCGTCAAGGCCCGCGGCGAGCGACATGTTGATGACGGAGGCGGCGACGCCGGTGGACATGAAGCATTCGGCGACGGCATAAGCCAATTCCAGAATAAGGAACACAATAAGAAAGTGCTTGAGATTATCGAGAGCGGCGTCCACAAGCTCTTGGAACTTGTAACGATCAACAGCCATGGCAACGATAGAGGCATACATAAAAGAGAGCGGCGCGGCGATAAGAATGTCCATTCCTGAGAGCATCAGCCCCGCGATCACGCAAATTGGCGTCAATTTCAACAGATCTTTCATACCCTTAATATCCCCTTTCTTGATTCCGTACCCCGGAAAAAAAGAAAAATCAGCGATAAACCTTGACCCATACCAGCTCTGCGGAAAACTTTGACCAGGTCCCCCCTCCTAAGCAACCCCAGGTGTATACAATGTTTTACAACCCGGATCACCCTCTCTTTTATATTTCATGAACATCATTCACCGGTCAGTAAAATTGCTTAATTAAATTAATTAAATTTCAAATATATCCCAGAAAAGGCTGTTAATTTGCGAAAAAATGGGGATATCCAGCGAGTGCCTCATAAAATCAGCTTTTCCTCTGAAAAAACCCTCCGCTTGCCTTTTTCGGCCTTTGATGCTATAAACTACAACGCTCACTCGGAGGGCGGATCATTCGTTGGAAATGACGAGCCGGATAAGGTGACGGGCTGGAACGCCCGTTATCTTGTCCGGCTCTTTGCTTTTTATTTAAGGGGGATCGTCATGGATCTTTTGCACACAAAAATCAGGACCATATATTTCAGGTACCTTGGCGCCGCCTTCGGCAGCGCGATGATAAGTTCCATATACGGGATAGCGGACATGGCGATGGTCGGGCAATATCAGGGACCGGACGGCGCGGCGGCGCTTGCCGTCGTCGCCCCCGTGTGGAACCTCATATACAGCCTTGGTCTGCTCGCCGGGATCGGCGGCGGAGTGCTCTTCAGCGTCGCCAAAGGCTGCGGCGGCGAGGGGGAAAGCAATGGGAACGAGTATTTCACGGCGGCATTTATCGGAACGGTGATATTTTCAGCCGTCAGTTGGATAGCGATCGTTTTTTTCGACAGGCGGATGCTGCTGCTCTTCGGCGCGGAGGAAACTCTTCTGCCGCTTGCGCGGCAGTACCTTCAGCCGATAAAATTTGCCGTTCCGCTGTTTGTCTTCAACCAGATGCTGGCCGCTTTCCTGCGCAACGACGGCAGCCCCGGGCTCGCCACCGCCGCGGTGCTTTTCGGCGGACTCTTCAATGTCGCCGGCGATTACTTTTTCGTCTTCACCTGCAATATGGGCATCATGGGCGCGGGGCTTGCCACGGCGATCGGGGCGGCGCTCACCTTCGCCGCGATGCTCTGCCACTTTTTATCAAAAAACAACACGCTGCGGCTGGTAAAGCCGGTAAAACTGACGGCAAAGCTGCGGAAGATATTTGTCACCGGCTTCTCGACCTTTTTTATCGACGCCGCGATGGGGATACTCACCGTGCTTTTCAACCGCCAGATAATGAGATATTCCGGCACGGAGGCGCTCGCCGTATACGGCGTCGTAGTCAACATCAGCACGATCGTCCAATGCTGCGCCTACAGCATCGGGCAGGCTTCACAGCCGATAATATCGACGAACTTCGGCGCGGGCCGGTGGGGGCGCATCAGGGCCACGCTGCGATATGCCCTGGCGACGGCGGCCCTTTTCAGCCTCGCCTGGACCGCCGCGGCGCTGACAATGCCCAACGGATTTATCCGCATATTTATGGCCCCGACGGCTGGCGTGCTTGCCGCCGCGCCCTACATCATCCGCTGCTACGGCCTATCTTTCCTGCTGCTCCCCTTCAACATCTTCTCCGCCTATTATTTCCAGTCCCTGATGCGGCCGGAGATATCGTTTTTTATCTCCGTTTCGCGCGGCATGGTGATAAGCGGCCTGCTCATATACCTCCTGCCCGCCGCCGCGGGAGCCAAAGCCCTCTGGTTCGCGATGCCGGTCACCGAACTGCTGGTCGCCGCCGCGGCCGTCTATTGCATGATGCGCTGCACACATAACCTCTATTCAAGAGAGAGCCGCCGGCACAGAGCTCTGCGGGGCTGACAGACGTGAACGCCATTCAACAGGCGTATAAAAATCAACGGCTGGACTTGCGGCGTCAAGACCCCGGCCTTTGGCCCGCTTATCCGGCGGCCGCATGTCGTTTGCCGTTATTTTATTTACCAGCATAAAAACATAATAGAACTAAGCCTTGTTTTTATAATTATTTGTGGATATTATAGATATAAGGCAATAATCATTTAACTTGCCGGGAATGGTTCTGAAAGGAGGAGACGTATATGTGACGTAATGTCGACAGGCCTGTGGTGCGGGCTTTTGCCAAGTCTCCTGCTCAGAATCCGCCAAAAGAGTAAGAAGACTTTCCATAAAATAAATCCGTTTGTTAACGCAAAGACGACAATATCCCTGCTCTATGCGGGACCTTGACCTCGTGTGACGAGGGGAGGTTTTTGTCGTTATGCCTCTTTGAAGCACAACGCCACCGCTGTGCTCGGTCGCCGTTCGTTGTTTTTCGCCGATTGAGCCGTTTTAAGGCGGTTTGAGCGGATAAGGTTTGTTCATTTATGGAAAACTAGAGAAAAGCCGGTCAACGCAATCCAGGAATTTTTTATCAGCGCCGCGCCCTTGAATGTCCCGTTAGGGGCGGGTGCCGCCATCTCTTTTATCGGCAGATAACCGTCGGCATATTATCGAATGTCCGGCAGGTTTCCGGGACATGGAAGGCAAATATCTATCACTTATGTTGGAAGGAGGTAAAACATGCTCAATGTAATTGTGAACCACCTCAAATTTTCTTACAGCGGCAGTAATGAAGTTATCTTAAACGATATCGATATGAATGTGCAGTCCGGGGATTTTGTCTGTCTGCTCGGGCAGTCCGGGTGCGGAAAAAGCACCCTGCTCCGCCTGCTGGCGGGGCTGGAAAAACCCAGCGGCGGCAGCGTCCTCGTCGACGGCGAACCCGTCAGGGGCGCCGGGCTTCAGCGCGGGATGGTCTTTCAGGATTACGGGCTTTTCCCCTGGATGACGACTGGGGAGAATATCACCATCGCCCTGGAGCGCCGCTATCCTGAGAAGAATAAGGAGGAGCGCAAGGAACTCGCCCTTCACTGGATGAACAACGTCGGGATGGACAAATCGCTGTACGACAAGCTGCCGGGAGAGCTATCCGGAGGACAGAAGCAGCGCTGCGGCATCGCCAGGGCTTTCGCCATCGATCCGCCGATCCTGCTGATGGACGAGCCCTTCGGCTCGCTGGACGCCGTTACAAAGGCCAAGCTTCAGGATCTGGTCCTCAAACTTTGGCAGCAGGAGGGCGACAAACGCAAGACCGTTTTCTTCGTGACCCATGAGGTCGACGAGGCGCTGCTGCTGGCGACGGATATTTACGTATTGAGCCAGTCACCCGCCGAGGTCATGTATCATCATTCTTTTGCCGGAGAGGAACGCCCAACCCGCAAAAACATGTACGTCGATCCCGGGATCGCGGCTCTGCGCAATCATCTTATCAGTCTGATCTACACCGACGCCAACGAAAGGGCTTCCGAGGAATCCGCGGAAGATATCCCCCTGAAGATAGCCGTGTAAGCGGAGAATTTAAAAATTTATCATTGACGACCGAAATAACGATATTGAGGAGACTTACGAAAAATGAATAAGAAAATAGTGATCATCTGTGCTGTCGTAGTGGCAGCGGCGGCCGCGGCCTTCTTTATGATGAAGGGCGGCGGGGACGGCGCGGCTACAAGCGCCAAACCTACGGACGTGATAAAGGTCCGCGTGGCGGCGCAGCCCACCTCCGGCCAGGTATTCCAGTTTATCGCCAATAAGCACGGCTTCAATAAAGAGGAGGGCGTCGATGTGGAGATGGTGTGGCTCAGCAATTTGTCTGACGCCGCCTCCGCGCTGATGGCCGATCAGGTGGACGTCCTTTCGACATACGGAACAGGCGGCCCGCTGATCTATATCGCCAACGGACAGGACTTCAACATCTTCGGCGGCTACATGATCATCGGCGAGACGCCCGTTTACGGCAAGCCGGGGACCGCCTATACGGGGCTGGAGAGTTTCAAGGGCAAACGCATCGGCATCACCCGCGGCGGCACGCCCGATATCGTACTTAAAGGCATCCTCTACGACGCCGGCTATCCCTTTTCCTACGGAGGCAACACCGTTATCGGCGATAAGAACGACCCTGACATGATCAAATTTTTTGAGTATAAAAAGAATACCGACGTGCTGCAGGCCATCGCCAACGGCGAAGTCGATTTTGGCGCCACCGCGACCGGTTATCAGATCCAGGCGAGGGACCTCGGACTGGAGGTCAAGATGTGGCCCGACGAGCTCTGGCCCAACCACTCCTGCTGCCGGATGCTCTGCACCAACAAGTATCTGCAGAACAACGAGGAGGCCATCTACCGCCTGCTGCGCTCCTATCTGCGCGCCGAAGAGTATATGCAGACCAATATGAACGAGGTCTCCGACCTCGTCGTGGAAAACCTTGACCTGAAAAAAGAGACCGCCGACAGCTTTGTGCTCAGCCCGCACATGAAGTATGACACGGACCCCTTCACAAAGAGCGTGGAGAAGATGTGGAACAAGATGTCCAACTTCGGTTACCTGACCGTCGGCAACGTGAAGCTGGAAGAACACATGAATTCTTCCATATATAAGAGAGCGTTGGAGTCTCTTATCAAGGACTATCCTGACAGCCAGTTCTTTAAGTACAAGATGGAGCAGTTCAAAGCAAATAATCTGTAGGATTCCGGCACGCGGAACATCCCGGGCCGGTGCCGCGCGCGCCGGCTTCGGGATGTTCCGCGCTGACGGCACACGCGGCCGCGCAAAGCCGCGGCTTTTTCTGGAAAGGTCGTGAAGTCATAGATGAATTTTATTAAAGACAGACTGGGGGTCACTCTCATCTTTATCGGGGTGCTTGGCGGATATGTCCTGCTGACGGACGTCTTCCATGTGCTCAACCCCTTTCTGTTCCACAGCATCACCAAGGTACCGCCGCTCTTTGTTGAATATTTCGGGCAGCTGATGGACGGTTTGTGGAGCTCCCTCTCCCTGCTTGTGTGGGCGTATATGCTCGCGCTGATACTGGGGATCGGGTTGGGGGCCTTCATCGGCTCCAAAAAGCTGGTGCGCAAAAATCTTACCCCCTATATCAACGCGTTCAGCGCCATTCCGGTAACGCTGCTCACTCCGTACGCGATAAACCTCTTCCCCTCTTTCCGCGTCGCCTCCATTTTTATAATCTTCCTGGGGTGTTTCTGGATCATCCTGGGTTCGACCATCACCGCGGTCATGACCATCGACAAGCGCTATCTTGAAAATGCCGCGACGCTTGAGATCCCCAACATTCAACGCCTCTTCCGCATAGTGCTGCCGGCGGCCTCTCCCGCGATCCTCACCGGCTGCACGATCGCCCTGAAGCTCGCCTTTATGCTTCTGGCCGTGGCGGAGATGTTCGGAGTAACATCGGGAATGGGTTATTTCATTCAGTATTATTCGGATTTCGGACGCTTTGACTTGGTCGCGGTCGGATTCATATTTATGGCGATCGTACTGCTGATCATCCTTTATGCCTTCGACCTGATAAAGGGGCGCATCCTGCACTGGACGATCAACAACTAAGGCCCCTCTCTGGGCCGGATAAACGTTTCATAAAATAGAAATCTTTGATTTAAAGGAGGAGATTTTTTATGTTGGATCAAATGACCCCCGCCGAACGGGGCGCGGCGATAGCGAAGGGGCTTCAGGCGGATCGCCTGCCCTGCAACCCTAATGTGGCGAACGGGGTGGCCCGCATATACGGCTGTAAAATATCCCAGTTCAACCGCGACCCCAAGATCCTCGCGCAGGCGCAGGTCGCCTCTTACCGCCGTTTCGGCTATGACAGCATCCGTATCTTCACCGACCTTTTCCCGTGGGCCGAGGCGATGGGTGCGAAGGTAAAGTTTCCCGAGGACGACACCGCCGACCTCGAGCAGCCGGCGATCTCCGATGTGAGCCTGATCGGCACGCTTTCGCCGGCCGATCCCTATAAGGACGGACGGCTCCCCGTGCAGCTTGAGGCGATGAAATACCTGCTCGACGAGGTCAAGGGCGAGATCGGCTGCTCCTGCGGCGTCGTCGGCGCTTTTACCAACGCCTTCTTCCTCATGGGCGTGGATAAGACTCTCGGCATGCTCAAGAAAGACCCCGAGTCGGTCCACCGTCTCTGCCGCGTATCTCTGGAAACGGTGAAGGCTTATGCCGCGGCCGCGATGGATATCGGCCTTACGCCGACCATCTCCGAACCGATGTCGTCGTGCACCGTCATCAGCCCCAAGGACTTCCGCGAAATTTCCCTCCCCTATCTCCGTGAGCTGGTGGATTTCATCAAAAGCCGCGGCAAGGGCGTAATCATCCACGTCTGCGGACAGACCAACAAAATCTGGGAAGACCTCGCCGGCCTCGGCATCGCCGGCCTGAGCATCGACAACGTGGCCAGCATAGCCGGCTGCAAGCTGGCGGTGGGAGATAAGACAAAGATCCTTGGCAACGTCGACCCCGGCGGCATCATGTATTCCGGCACGGTACTTGACGTGAGGCTGAAAACTCTGGAGTGCATCCTCGACGGTCATGACAATCCCAAAGGATATGTCGTAATGTCCGGCTGCAGCCTGCCCGTGGAAACGCCGCCGGAAAACATCCAAACCATGCTGGACACAGTCCGCGAGGTGGGTTACCCGGTGTGCCCGGACCGCGTCCGGGAGATGATCGCCGCCTGTAAGGAACAGATGCCGGATGAAGAAGGGACGGATGCTTGATATGACAAAGACAAAAGAAGAACTTTTAGCGGAACTCTCCCGCTGCGTTCTGGAGATGGAAGAGGACGAGGTGACCGAGGCCGCGAAAGAGTATGCGCGGCTTGGCTTCGATCCGACGGACGGCATCCTGTTTGGACTGGTGAACGGCATGAACAGGGCCTCCGACCTCTACGAGCAGGAAGAATACTTCATCCCCGAGCTTCTTATCTGTTCTTCCGCCATGTACAACGGGCTTGACGTCCTGCGCCCCCTGCTTCCGAAAAATCAGGCCGGCGGGAAATGCAAAGTCGTCATCGGCGTGGTGCAGGGAGACACGCACGACATCGGCAAAAATCTGGTGAAGATCATGCTGGAATCCGCCGGATATGAGATGGTTGACCTGGGGCGCGATGTGCCGGTGGAAAAGTTCGTCTCCGCCGTGAAAGACGAGGGAGCCCGCGTCCTTGGCCTCTCGACCCTGATGTCCACGTCGATGAAGAACATGAAAAAGATCATCGACCTGCTCGTCCGGGAGGGGATCCGCGACCAGGTGTATGTCGTCGTGGGTGGAGCTCCCGTCTCCTCCTCCTTTGCCGCCAAGATCGGCGCGGACGGCTACTCGGCGAACGCGACCGACGCGGTCAGGCTCGTCAACAGGCTCACAGCGAAAGCGCAGGCCCGGTGCCGATGACGCCGGCGGAGCGGCTCTATGCGGCGGCGCATCTGGCGGCCGTTGACCGCCCTCCCTGCGTCTGTCCGGGCGGAATGATGAACATGATCGTCTCCGATATCATGAGAGAGACCGGCTGTACATGGCCGGAGTCGCATCTTGATCCGGCGAAAATGGCCTCGCTGACCCGCGCCCTCTGCCAAAACGGCGGTTTCGAGAACTACGGCGTACCCTTCTGTATGACGGTGGAGGCCGAAGCGTTGGGAGCCGATGTGGATATGGGAGACGGAGAGGTGGAGCCTCACGTGGTCCGCTCCCCGCTCTCCTCCGCGCTGGAGGCGGACCGTCTCAGGCCGTTCGATCCCGATAAGGGGCGTCCGGCCGTCGTCCTTGAGGCGATACACCTCCTGAAAGCCGCGGGAGACGGCGTGCCGGTCGTCGGCAACCTCACGGGGCCGATCAGCGTCGCCGGCACTCTTGTGGATATGAGCAGCCTCTTGATGGAATTTCGCAAACGGCCGGAGGCGTGCCATCGCCTGCTGGGAATAATCTCCGACGCCCTCATAGCCTTCGGGCGGGCGCAGGTCAAGGCCGGAGCGGACGTCATTTGTATCGCGGAGCCCAGCGGCACCGGCGAGATCCTCGGAGGCAAGCGCTTTCAGGAATATGCCGTAACCTATATAAACCGCGTCCTGGACGCGGTGCCGGCGCCGACGAAGATCGTCCATATCTGCGGCCGGCTGCGCAGCGTCTATCATTTGCTTGACTCGCTCCACTGCGACGCGTTCAGCTTCGACGCGATGGTCGGCGCGCATGAGGTCAAGCCTTATCTGACCGGAAAGGCGGTCATGGGCAATGTCAGCACCCACGCGCTGGGCGTCATGCCGCGGGAAAAGGTAAAACAGCTGACAGCGGCGGCATACAAACAGGGAATGGACATTCTGGCACCGGCCTGCGGCCTGCCGCTCACCACGCCGCTCGCGAACATAAAGGCGATGGCGGAAACGGCGCGGGAACTCACGGAGAGGCCCCATGCCTGAGCTATACCTTCCGCAGCTGGGGCGGACTATTAAATGCGAAAGGGGACGCAATCTCTATGAGCTCCTCGCCGAAGAGGGATTGATCGAGGCCCCCTGCGGGGGAAAGGGCGTCTGCGGAAAATGCCGCGTACTTCTTGACGGGGCCGGCGTGCTGTCGTGCTGCCATACGGTAGAGCGCAGCGCGGAGATATTGCTGCCGCAGGCCGCCGGCGTGAGCGAGATCGTCTCCGACGGATACATGAAGGAATTCCGTTTCGTCCCGAAAGAGGGCTTCGGCGCGGCGATAGACATCGGCACCACGACCGTCGTCGCCGCCCTTTATGACCTTTCTTCGGGACGGGAGCTTGACACGCTCTCCCGCCTGAACAGCCAGAAAATATACGGTCAGGACGTCATCTCACGCATCCGTCACGCGGCGGACGAAGCGGACGGGCTGGCGCAGCTTCAGCAGAAAATCACCGGCGACCTGAATGAGCTGACCACCGGGCTGCTGGCCAGGAACGGCATCCGCGCCGAACAGGTGAGCAGCGTCGTGATCGCGGGCAACACCACGATGATCCATCTGCTGGCGGGGCGCGACCCTTCCAGCCTGGCCTCCGCCCCCTACCTTCCCGCCTTCACCGGGCCGCTCCGTTTTGACGCGGCCGACATCGGGCTGGGCCTGACGGAGGCCTCCGTCCTCTGCCTGCCGGCGATAGCCTCCTACGTCGGCGGAGACATTACCGCCGGCATGATCGCCTGCGGCATCGACAGCGGCGGCCCGCTTACCCTCCTGCTGGACATCGGCACCAACGGCGAGATCGTCCTGGCCGGGAACGATAAAATATACTGCTGCTCCTGCGCGGCAGGCCCGGCGCTGGAAGGGATGAACATCAGCTGCGGCACGAGGGCGTCGGACGGCGCGATAGAGAGCGTCTCCATTACGGACGGGGCCGTCGTCTGCCGGACGATCCGAGACCGTCCGGCAGGCGGCATCTGCGGCAGCGGGCTGATATCCGCCATTTCCGCGATGCTGCGCGAGGGCGTCATCGCCCCCAACGGGCGCTTCGCGGACCATCCGCTCGTCAGCCGCTCCTGCGGGGAAAAACGCGTCGTCCTGGACGCCGCGCATAACATATACCTCACGCAAAAAGACATCCGGCAGGTACAGTTGGCAAAGGGAGCGCTGCTGTCGGGGGCGCTCACGCTGCTTGAGGCGTCGGGGCACGGCGAGGACGACGTAAGCAGGGTGATCGTGGCCGGACAGTTCGGCGCGCACCTCTCCGCGGATTCCATCACCGGCTGCGGCATCCTGCCGAAATCATGGGAGCAAAAGATCACCTATGCCGGCAACACCTCAAAGTCAGGCGCCGCGATATGCCTGCTTTCGCCGGAAGAGGCGGACCGCTGTGAGTCTCTCGCAGGGGAGGCCCGTTATATCGAACTATCCGTAAAAGAAGGCTACGAGGCTCTTTTTATCAAGTGCCTGCGTTTTTAAGGAGAATATATCAATGGATCAGTTTTCTCAATTCACATGCCGGCCGGAAAATCAGGAGATGGTTTCGCCGGGCCTCATAAGCTCCTTGGGGATCGCCCCGGAAGATATCTACGCGAGCGTGGAAAACATCACCGCGATAGCGGCGGCGGCCGGCAAATCCGCGGGCCGCGATTTCGCGCTGCTCCCCTTTTGCCATACGGTGGAGGCAAAGGCGATGGGGGCCGACATCCGCCCCGCCGACGACACCGCCGGCCCCAGGGCCGGAGCCTATACCCTGAACGATCCCGGCGAACTTCCGCCGGTGGACATTTCAGCGTCCGCGGACGCGGCACGCCTGCTAAGGGCGTCTTCCGCCTTGAGAGACGGAGGTTGGCGCGTAGTCTATCAGCTCAGCGGTCCGATCTCCATTTTCAGCTGTATGACACCTCTTTCCTGCCTCTTCAAATACTGGAGAAAAACCCCGGAAACGGTCGGGGCATCCCTGGACCGCCTTCAGGATATGCTCTCGCGCTTTACAGCGGTCCTCTGCGAAGCCGGAGTGGAATACATCTCCTACTCAGACCCCGCCGGCAACGCAAATATTCTCGGCCCCAAATATGGATCGCTGCTGACGGAGCGGTTTACACTGACTTTTTTGAAACGAATCAGAGAAACATGCGGAGACCGGTGCTCCCTCCTGATTTGCCCCATGACGGCCGCCTCCCTTTCTTCGGGAGGGCATCTCCTCGCCGCCGCGCCGGACGGCGGAGACATCGCCGCCTGCTGCGTCAAACGCGAAGGCTGTATGAAATCGAAAAACTTCAAACTTCGCTGAACCGGCAAACGCTCGCCAAACGCGAACGACGGCGCGGCGGAGAGGTTCTCGGAGAGATGTTGAGAGTATAAAACAAAATCATAGCAGCAATGGAGGCACTCTCAATGCCACTTACGCTGAGTGATCTCACCCTTTAAAAACAACTTATTCTTCGGCGTGGCCTTGACAGGGCGCAGCTTGCCGCGCCTGACCAGGTCGTCAATATTCTGCCTTGAACATTCCAGCAGCTCGGCTGCCTCGGCGGTGTTGATGACTCTGTTTTCCACAAAACTGCGAAAATCTCCCAGGGACAACGGTACGGCTTCGCCCTGTTCGTACAACAGGCTGTCCGCCACTTCCAGATTTTCCCCCCAGCAGACGCCATAACCGCCGGTCTGTACGCTTACCGCGCGGAACAATACGTCGTTATAAAGCAACGGCGCGAACGACCTGTCCTTTTCCAACAGCGGGCGCAAATCGCACCTTTTTACAAGCCCGTCACGAAAAAAGAGCAGCAGGCGCTTTTCCGCGAGCGGAACCACGTCCTCAACCTTCTTCGCAAAACGGGCCGCAAAATAATCCGGCAGTTCGTTATCCCTGATCGGCACAAGATAATAATCATCCTGAGCGCAGCGGCCTTCCGCCAACATCAGCAGCTCGAACTCGTCATATGCCTCAAGCCCGTTGTCTCGAAGAATCTGCCCCAGATTTTGCCGGTCCTGCGGAACAATACGCTGCCTCACCCAGAGCTGGCTCCAATAGGCGTTGACGGTACGCTCGCCGCGCTTGAGGAAAGAAGAAAGCAGCAACGGCGTCTCCCATGGATCGGCATCGTCGGGAAGCTCGACATAAAACCGCTTTTCCGTCTCATAATAGATAAGCCACGCCAGAGTCTTTGCCGAAACGTCAGCTTCGTCTTTGACGGCAAAAACCTTCATACGCACGCCACCTCTCACAAAGCATCTCCCATATCTTCGCCAGCCACGCCGGTCCAATGGCATCCTCAAGCCCCTCAAACAAAATCTGCCGGATATCCTCCGCCAGCCGCGGCAGCACGGGCAATTGGCCGTCGGGGATCAGTTTCAGGTTATCCCACGCCGAACGCGAACCGACAAAACACTGAACAGGTTTATCTTCCATGGCCCGCACAGCGCCGACAGAGACCTCGTCATGGCAGCTAAAAATCAGCGAAAGCCCCTGATCAAAAAGCGGCGCCAGGCGCAGAGTCCTCTTGCGGGAGTCCCGCAGCACTTCAATATTCGCCCCATGCCGGTCGCGGTTCAAAATAAGAAAGTCGACCGCGAGCATCCGCCAAAGATATTCTCCCCAGCCATTGCGTACGCAGAACTCAAGCGGAGACTCGCCGTCAAGGCGCTCCGCCTGATAAAAGGCGTCCAGCGCCAGCTTACTCTCGCCGCGCCGCTTGAAATCCTCAGAGGCGCACAGCCATGTCGTATGAGGCTTGCCATCGATCAGCACGTCCGCGTGGATCAGCCGATAGGTCAGATGTTCAATGCCCAGGAGAGTCAGAAGGCGACCGACGATCAGCTCGTTGACGCACTCATGCCCCACGATCCCCATGGCTGCGTCGTAATCGGAGAGTTTATAGTATACTTTCTCGCCGCCCAGGTCCGAGAACGCCTTTAAAAACGATCCCGCCGTTCCCGAAGAATTGCGTATCTTAGACCACGAAAGCCAGGTAAGATCCCGTTTATCGCGAATAACCTGTTCACGCATCTGACCACCCTCTTTCATTCGTCATACGATAAGATTATCCTCATTACTTGTCATATGTCAAGTATATAAGATAGTGGGTCGTCGGACATCTGCCTATGAGCAGGTTTCAACAAGCGGCTTCGAGGGCGCATTTGTTCGGTTATGCACATGTCCATCTTTCAAACAGCTTACTTTGGATTTATTTTACTTCGTGATGTACAAGTCTGCGCGTCTGTCATCAAGAGCGTTTTAATAAATTCTGCATACTCTTGCTTGACAGGCAGATTGTATTCTGTTTTCAGCCTAAACCTGTCGGCTTTGCCGGCCTGGCCGGTAAGGGGGTTATACCCTTTTTTCTGATAGCTCTCCCGATAAATGCCCACGCCGCCATTTTGCCATGCCGGTATATTGTTAAAATTTATACCTCTTGCAAAGAGCAGTTCGTTTTTTTCGCCAACGCTAAGACCTGATACCTGCTTTGTCGCAGCTCTTTCATCCAGCTTTTCATTGCGAAGGGTCCAATAACAGTAAGCGTTTAGCGCGTTTCTGTGAGCGTCCTCCTGCCTCCACAGAAAGTAATCCACTACCTTTTCCGCGTTTGGAAGCGGAATTACGCGACAGTCAAAGCTGACAGGAACTCCAACTTGAAGCGAGAATACAGAGCTTGCCTCTCCGGCAAGAATGGAATTCAGCTTTCGTGTCTTACGTCCAAATGTCTCGTCGCTCAGACGAAAGAGGAGGGAGATTTCATCGCTTTCGGTAAAACCGTACATAATTCCGAAGCCGCAGTCTATGAGGTGCCTGACGGTTTCGACCATATAGTCGCGCATCTTCTCGTCAAAAGGTGTCTTTAATTTCAATATCTGTTTCGTCAGCCTTGTAAAACATCTTCCGTCTATTCTCACAACGATGCGGTAGCCGGGAATTATGTATTGATCCAGCGACTCTTCGTAGACGCGCATCATCTTGTCCATCTCGTCAAACTTCATTATGCTCCTCCTTCCATCTGTTGGTTATAAAATCTCCTTGCCTCGATATCATAACATAATAGAGTTCGTCGTAGCCTTCACAGTAGGACGGCTTCTCAAGACGTTTCGCTGTCGAAATTATTCCACCTTCGGGTATGTTTTCTTTACCGTTGCGCTGCCTGTTGCGCTCGATGGATTCCGCAATAACAGAGCGAAAATAGTAACCTATAATTTTATATCCGTTCTCACGGGCAGGTATGATGTAGGCGGCTCTTTCCGCTCTTGAAGGGTTTGTATTGTCCACAACAAACGAATGTTTATGGCCTATGCACTCCTGAAGCAGCAAACATTCTTTGTTGCGCGTGTGGAGCAAATCGAGGCTTATTCGGACATGGGTATCCTTAAAGCTCCGGTAATACATGGTGCTCTTGCCGCTTGCCTGAATTCCAATAAAAATTACAGCTTCCGGTATTGAAAGCTCTTCTTTAATATTGCTTCCTCCTCCCATAAGATCTCCGCGTTATTGGCACAGTCACTCCTACATCAATAACATTTAAATTATACCTTTATACCGTTGTTATTTACATTTTTCCCTTGTTATCCCCGTCACTTACTGTTAGAATAAAATCGTTCCATAAAAATATCTCTTATTTCGGGAGTTTCCGGGAGTAAGGGGCGCACATCAAAATCACATTACTGTCCGCGGCGGAATCTTCCGCGCGGGGAGAAAGGATGATCAAATATGTACAGTAAGACGGAGTTTCAGGATTCTTCATTCATTGACGACGCGGAGATATTAGGTTCGCTTGAAGAGGCGAAAAAACTCGCCAAAAACCATGGCGCGGTGCGCGCTATCCTCGACAAGGCGCGCGAGTGCGGCGGCCTCACCCACCGCGAGGCGGCGGTGCTGCTGGAGATCGACGACCCTCAGTTGGAGCATGAACTCTACGCGCTTGCGAAGGAGATAAAGGAGCGCATCTACGGCAGGCGCATCGTGCTTTTCGCGCCGCTTTACGTCGCGAACCACTGCGTCAACGGCTGCGTTTACTGCGGCTTTCACGCCGGCAATGCCGCGATGTGCCGCAAGAAGCTGACGATGGAGGAGATCGACCGTGAGGCGGACGCGATCTTGGCCCTCGGCCACAAGCGTATCGCGATGGAGGCCGGAGAGGACCCTGTGAATATACCCCTCGACTATATCATCGAGTGCATGAAGCGCGTCTACGCCTACAAGAACAGCCGCGGCGACTCGATACGCCGCATCAATGTCAACATCGCGGCAACCACCGTTGAGGAATACCGGCGGCTGAAGGCGGCGGAGATCGGGACTTTTATTCTCTTTCAGGAGACCTTCCACCGCCCCACCTACGCGAAGATGCATCCGAAGGGGCCGAAGAGCAATTACGACTGGCACACGACGGCGCTGTTCCGCGCGCAGGAGGGCGGCATAGACGACGTCGGCACCGGCGTGCTGTACGGGCTTTACGACTATAAATATGAGACGGTGGCCCAGCTGCTCTTCGCCGAATCGATGGAGAAGGCCTGCGGCGTGGGGCCGCACACGATCTCTGTTCCGCGCCTCCGCGAGGCCGAGGGCGTGGATATGAAGAAGTTCCCCTACATGCCGACCGACGAACAGTTCCTGCGCATCATCGCCGTCATCCGCGTCGCCACCCCCTATACGGGAATGATACTCTCGACGCGCGAGACTCCGGAGACACGCCGCCGGGCCCTCGACCTCGGCATCTCACAGGTGAGCGCGGGCTCCTGCACCGGCATCGGCGGCTACCACAAGGAGATCGGCCAGCCGGAGCAGCCGGATACGGCGCAGTTCAAGGTCTCTGACGAACGTACCCCCGACGAGGTGCTGACCTGGCTCTGCGAGGACGGCTATATCCCCAGCTACTGTACCGCCTGTTACCGCCAGGGACGCACCGGCGACCGCTTCATGTCTCTCGCGAAGTCGGGGCAGATACGCAACATCTGTCAGCCGAACGCCCTGCTCACCTTCAAGGAATACCTGATCGGATACGGCTCCGACCATTTGAAGGAACTTGGGGAAAGGGTGATCGCCGGCGAAGTGGAAAAGATACCGAGCGACAAGATCAAGGAGCTGACGAAGGAGCGCCTGCACAAGCTCGAAAACGGCGCGCAGGATCTCTATTTCTAATCTTTACAGGGCAAGCGGGGCCGCGGTCGAACGGCGGCCCCGCTTTTTTGACGACCTATTGCAAAAACGACCGCAGGTAATCGTCGACCTGGTCAAAGTCGATCAGGAAGGCGTCGTGACCGTTTTCGCTCTCTATCTCCTCGTAGCAGGCGGCCACGCCGTTTCTGGCGGCGGCGCGTACCGCCTCCTCCGCCTGCCAGTTGGGGAAGAGCATGTCGCTCGAGATGCCGAGGCCGAGGAGCCGGCGGCCCGAGAAACGTTTCCAGGCTTCGTCGGGACCTCCGCGCCCCGCGCCGATGTCATGCAGGTCCATCATCTTCGTTAAGTAAAGGTAACAGTTGGCGTCGAAGCGCTTGACGATCTCTTCGCCGTGGTAATGGAGGTAGCTCTCGACCTGAAACTGGCCGTCCCCGTCGCGCGTGGAGCCCTGCGCCATTTCCCGCATGTAGCGGTGGGAGAAGGACTGCTCGACATTCGCTCCGTCCGGCTACGCCTCGCCGTATCGGCTGTAGGCCTGCTCCAGCCTCTCAAAGAAGGCGCCTGAGGGCAGCGTGACGTTTTGCAGCGCGACAGAGCCTATCTCCTCTTTCATCGTTATTTTCCCGCCGCCGCAAGACCCTTTTCAAGATCCGCGATAATGTCTTCCACATTTTCGATGCCGACAGAGAGGCGCAGCAGGCCGTCCGAGAGTCCGGCCGCCGCGCGCTGCGCCGTCGTCAGCTGGCTGTGCGTCGTGCTCGCGGGGTGGATTATCAATGTGCGCGATTCGCCGAGGTTCGCCATGTGGCCGATGAGGCTGAGGCTGTCGACGAGTTTGCGCCCCGCCTCGACACCGCCTTTGACGCCGAAGGCGATCATGCCGCCGCAGCCGTCTTTGAGGTAGACCTTCGCCATGTCGTTCTGCGGATGGCTGGGCAGACCCGGATAGCGGACCCATTCCACCTGCGGATGGTTCTCAAGGAACTGCGCCACGGCAAGGCCGTTCGCGCTGTGGCGTTCCATGCGCAGCCCCAGCGTGCCGAGAGAAAGGTGGAGCAGATAGGCGTCAAAGGCCGAGGGACAGCCGCCGAGATCGCGCAGGATCGCGGTGTGGAGCTTCGCGGCCAGCGCCGCCTTGCCGAAACGCTCCGTAAAGACGATATCGTGATAGGCCCTGTCCGGCTTCGCCAGCTCGGGGAACTTATCGGGATAGGCGGCCCAGTCAAAATTGCCGCCGTCGACGACGGCGCCGCCGATGAGGTTGCCGTTGCCCGAGATATACTTCGTCGTCGAATGGACGACGACGTGCGCCCCCCACTCGATCGGGCGGCAAAGCGCCGGCGTCGCGAATGTATTGTCGATGATGAGCGGCACCCCCTGGCGGCGGGCGATGCGCGAAAGCGCCTCCAGCGGCGCGACGTTCATCATCGGATTGCCGACGGCTTCGGTGATAATGCCGCGGGTCCCGTCATTGACGGCCTGCTCCACCTGGCAGGGATGGTCGCTGTCGACGAGGATCGTCTCCACGCCGAAGCGCGAGAAGATGTTTTGCAGCAGCGTCAGCGTGCCTCCGTAGACCTTGCGTGAGACGACGAGGTTCGTGCCGGAGGAGCAGAGCGCGGTGATCAGGTGGGCAAAGGCCGCCTGCCCGGAAGAGGTGGCCAGCGTGCCCACCCCGCCCTCAAGAGCGTTGAGCCCAGCCTCAAAGGCCTGGACGGTCGGATTCGCGAGCCTCGAATAGATAAAACCGCTCTCTTCGAGGTTGAAGAGCCCCGCGGCGTGGACGCTGTCGCGGAACTGGAAGGCCGAAGAGGCATAGATCGGCAGTCCCGCCGCCCCCGTCGCCGAATCGCAGCTCCACCCCGAGTGGAGCGCCTTTGTCATAAAACCGCGCTTTTTGTTCTCATCCATCTAAAATATCTCCTTCCGCATAATAAAAAAGGCTCTGCTAAAAAAAGCAGAGCCGGCTGAACAGATTACGAAATTTTTCGTCTACTGTCTCAGAGAGGCTCTGCCGCTATCGCACATCATCATGCACATCCGCATATATGAAAAGCTCCCCACGCAAAGCCCTCCCGAAAAATAGAATTTCAGACATTCTAACGGCGCGCGCGATGCTTTGTCAAGGAGCAATAAAAATTCATACGATAAAAATTCAACGGGCCGATTGAAAAATCAACTGCCCCCAGTGGAGTAGAAGAAAGAAATAGCTCAAAGGAAGAAAATCCTGCATAAT